>OGCI01000327.1_pt1 | contig 59014 bp, 57 predicted proteins | sample 1570021 | NCBI WGS metagenome assembly OGCI01 (sample SAMN06264664, study PRJEB24512) | hot springs metagenome | isolation source: Hot spring water | place: South Africa: Tshipise | collected 2015-06-21
GTTCACATCGTTTACGGCTAGGACTACCGGGGTCTCTAATCCCGTTCGCTCCCCTAGCTTTCGCGTCTGAGCGTCAGAGACGATCCAGGAAACCGCCTTCGCCACTGGTGTTCCTCCCGATATCTACGCATTTCACCGCTACACCGGGAATTCCGTTTCCCTCTATCGCTCTCTAGCCCGGTAGTATTGGACGACCTCTCCCAGTTGAGCCGGGAGCTTTCACGCCCAACTTACCGAACCGCCTGCACGCGCTTTACGCCCAGTGAATCCGGATAACGCTTGCCTCCTACGTGTTACCGCGGCTGCTGGCACGTAGTTAGCCGAGACTTCTTCCTGGGATACTGTCCTCTCTCATCTCCCAGAAAAGCGCTTTACGACCCGAAGGCCTTCTTCGCGCACGCGGCGTTGCTGCATCAGGCTTTCGCCCATTGTGCAATATTCCCTACTGCTGCCACCCGTAGGTGTATGGCCCGTGTTTCAGTGCCATTGTGGGGGGCCACCCTCTCAGGCCCCCTACCCGTCGTCGCCTTGGTAGGCCGTTACCCTACCAACTAGCTGATGGGACGCGGGCCCCTCCCAAAGCGCCTTGCGGCTTTAGTCATCGACTTCTAAACCCGATGACCACATGTGGTATTAGCAGTCCTTTCGAACTGTTATCCCACACTTTGGGGCAGGTCACCCACGCGTTACTCACCCGTTCGCCACTAGGAAGCCTTTGTATTGCTACTCGGGCTTCCCCGTTCGACTTGCATGTATTAGGCACGCCGCCAGCGTTCATCCTGAGCCAGGATCAAACTCTCCGCAAACACACATCCCTTTCGGGATGAAGGTTTCGGAACAAAGGAACTGGGAGACATCCACCTTCCCGTTGCCTTCCTGTCACTTTTCAGTTGTTAAGGTGCATCGCCTTTCCACCGCCAAGCCCACAGACGAAACCGCCGATGTTTCCGCGACATCGGCTCGTCAGACTGCGATCCATCAGGCTTATGTCTCTGACTACAAACTACTGGGTTGTGAACGATCTGTCCGGCAAAGACAAGATCAGTGTGTACTGGCAAGCTATGATTATATGCTTTTTATGTGGTTTGTCAAGGGGGGAAACCAACCGATCCTCTACGACTTCAACCTTAAAATTTTTCGCTCATCGGCCCCTTGACCGTACCATTTCATCCCGTGAAAACGTTCTGGTATTAGTATATCACAGAACACGCTTATAAGCAACCCCCTGCGAGCCCTTTCTTCGACAGACTCTGCTGCGATCAACCTGTCCGGCCGCCATCGCACCCCTGAGCGCCAGGTCAAGGCCAAGCCACCGCTTGTTTCACTAGACCCACTTCCGCCTATTCCACCTGCTGGCGCCCCTGTAAGGCCCGCAACAGCGTGTGTGGATCGGCGTATTCCAGGTCGCCACCCACCGGTAAGCCACGCGCCAAACGTGTGACTTGCACCCCTAGCCCGCGCAACTGTTGTTGCAAATAGAGGGCCGTAGCATCTCCCTCCAAGCTAGGATTGGTCGCCAAGATCACCTCTCGCACACCGCCACGAGCGACGCGCTCAATCAGGGGACGAATCTTCAAGTCCTCGGGGCCTATTCCCTCGATCGGATTCAGCACACCCCCCAGGACATGGTACTTGCCTCGATATACTCCCACTCGCTCTAGGGCCAGCACGTCCAGTGCGTCTTCTAGAACGCAGATCACCGACTCATCGCGCTCTGGATTGGCGCACACCTGGCACAGTTCGCGTCCGGCATCGGTGATGTTGAAGCACACCGAACAGGCAGCGATTTTCTGTTTTAAACCGCTCAGCGCCTCTGCCAATTCGGCAGACACCGAATCGTCCGCTCGCAGCAGGTAGAACGCCAAGCGTGAGGCCGTTTTCGGCCCGATGCCCGGCAGGCGCTCTAGGGCTGCGATCAACCGTTGAACGGCGTCAGGAAGGATCACGGTGAGTTCATACCTACGCTTTTGGCTTCGATTCGGCCCGGTTTGGGCTGGCTAGAACGGCAGTCCGCCTGCCAAAGGCCCTAACCTCTGCGAAGCTAACTCGCGAGACTGCTCAAGCGCTAGGTTTACCGCCGAGAGCAACAAATCTTGCAGCATTTCTGCATCGGCTTCTTGGAGCAGCTCGGGGCTAATTTCAATGGCCTTACACTTTTGATCGCCCGTCATGACGACTTTCACCGCGCCGCCGCCCACGGAAGCCGTGACCGTCTCGTAGGCTAATTGGGCTTGCGCCTCCTCGAGCTGTTTCTGCAAGCGCTGAATTTGGGCTAGCATGCCTCTTCCTGCGCCTAACGAACGGTTGTATCCTTTTGCCATTTTGCCTCCTTTCGCTCATTCTTGGATGTCCACGATCTCACCACCCTGACGAAGCGCAGTCGCTACCATGCCGTCTTGGGGCACGTTGGGTGGAAGTTTGCCTTTCACGTTGCTCACCTCGCAGCGGACGTCTAAGGTCACGCCCAAAACGGTTGCCAGCGCTTGGCGAGTGCGCTCTAGTTCCTCTTCTTTCATCTTCGAGCGCAACACTTCGCTAGCAAACCCAAGCACCAGGGTGTTCCCTTGCATGTCCAACGACCGGACCGAGTTCAACAACGCTGCTAAGTGAGCCGACTCGGTTTTTACCACGGCTTGTACCTTCTTCCACACGCGAAGCACTTCGGAAAGCGGCACTGACGGCGGCTCGGCCGCTGGTTGTGTGGAAGGGCTTGAGGATGATTTGGCCGCAGGTGACGGTTCACCCGCCGGGGCCGCCGGCCCCGACCGGGTTCGTCCTCCCTCTTTCCCGAGCAGGGTGGGCATGGCGGGCGGCTCCAGCGCCTCGGCGAAGGCCAATTCCAGGGCCAAGGCAGGTTGCCAGGCGCTGCGCGCCTCAAGGGCTGCCTCGTTGAAGATGCGCATCAGGCGAATCACTTCGCCCACCGAAAACGCCGAAGCGTGTTCGGCCATCAGCCGCTTGACCTCACGACCGGCATCCACCTGGGCTTCGTTCCCCATCTGGATCAGCAACACGCCTCGCAGGTAGTCCACTACCTGGCGCGCCAGGGTACGCGGATCCACACCCGCATCGAGGGCACGGTGAATCCCCTCCAGGCCGCGGCCGGCCTGATGGTTCAAGATAGACTCGACCAGGTCCAACACGGTCTGCGAAGCGGCTGTGCCCAAGACGGTTTGCACCAATTCGACCGTGATTGGCTCGCCGGTGGAGGCCAATTGATCCAAGAGCGAGATGGCATCGCGCACCGAGCCGGTCGCCGTGCGGGCGATCGAGACCAGGGCATCCTCATCCGCAGCAATCCCCTCGCCTTGGGCGATCTGGTGGAGCTGAGCCACGATCTCCTCCACCGGCAGCCGCCGGAACTCATGGCGTTGACAACGGGAAAGCACGGTGGCTGGAATTTTATGGATCTCGGTGGTGGCCAAGACGAAGATGGCATGCGGAGGTGGCTCCTCCAGGGTCTTGAGCAGGGCGTTGAAGGCCGCCGTGGAGAGCATGTGAACTTCGTCAATGATGTAGACTTTGTACTTTCCCTGAGTGGGCGCAAAGTTGATCTTATCTCGCAGATCACGCACATCTTCCACAGAGGTGTTGGAAGCGGCGTCGATCTCGATCAGGTCCAGGAAACGCCCTTCGTTGACAGCGCGACAGAATTCACAACGGTTGCACGGGCGTCGGCTGCGATCTTCGTCCAGGCAATTCACTGCTTTGGCCAGCAAGCGCGCTAGGGTGGTTTTTCCGGTGCCGCGCGGGCCGGCAAACAGATAGGCATGGGCCACGCGATCGGCGATCACAGCGTTGCGCAATGTCTGCACCACGTGGGACTGACCGATCACTTCGGCCCATCCTTGGGGGCGATATTTCCGATAGAGAGCTTGAGACATAGCGAAAACTGCCTACAAAACGGTCAAGCGATCGGACGAGGCGAGCCGGCAGATAAGCCAGGAGTAGGATCCAGATATCGAGGGCAGCCAGGATGTTTGAGAGACACGCTTGTTTTGCCTCAGGCAAGCGCCTGCCCTCATGGGGGCAGGGCTCGATCCGAGGCGCCGGTGCGAGGTCATCCAACAGCCAGCGCGTCAGGGAACAATATAGGTTAACAGCGGTGTTCCGTCGGCGTCATACAACGTGGCTCTTTCGCCGGAGCGCCACACCGGCGCCGACAGGCCCCAATACAAGTCTACTACGGTGCTGACGCCGGCCTTGGTGTGAATTTGAAGCGCGCCGCCGCCGGCCAGTCGGAGAGGAGGAAAGATAAAAACGTTACCGTCCTCATCTCGCAATTGCCAGTTAGTCAGGTCAATCGACCCCTGGCCATGATAGCGCAGGATCACCACTTCGGCGCCGAGGTTCTCGGCTCCGACGATGCTCACGATGCGCAGGTCTTGGATCGAGCCGGGGGAGCGCGTCGAGGCAGGCGCGGCCGGCCCGAGGTCCGAGAGAAGCGGCGGGAAGGAGGCGGTTGCCCGGGAGTTGCGATCGTACCAGTAGAGGATGGCTCCCGTCACACAGGCCGAGACCAGGGCGTTCAACACCAGGAAAAGGATCCACCGCCGACGATCCATGGTCGGCATGATTGTATCACAAGCTGGAGCTGTTCTCGCCCGAAGGGCGCTGGGCGAGCAACGCCACCCAATCCCCTTGCCGGCGCTGTACGATCGGAGCAAAGCCGTGATCGTGCACCGCTTGGATCACCGTCTCGGCCTGCTCCTCTAGGATGCCGCTCAGGATGAGCGCCCCGCCTGGCTCCACCAAGTCAGCCAATCCTTGATCCAACAAGCGGAGGATCACCGGCGCCAAGATGTTCACCAACACCAACGGCGCCGAGGAACGCCCCCAGCGACCGCGGAGCACCTCGGCCACCGATCCCTGTTCAAAAACCAGTTCCGAACCGAAGCCGTTGTGAGCGGCGTTCTGGCGAGCATTTTGAATGGCATCGGGATCGGTATCCACGCCCAGGGCGCGGGTCCCACCCAAACGCAGGGCTGCCATGGCCAGAATGCCCGAGCCGCAACCGATGTCGAACACCAGATCGGGAGGAGAGGCGCCTTCGACCCATTCTTCCATCAGTTCCAAACAGAGCTGGGTGGAGGGATGGGCGCCGGTGCCGAACGCCATGCCGGGGTCGATTTTGATCGTCTGGCGCGAGGAGTCGGGGGGATCCATCCAGCTCGGCAGGATCAGCAGCCGCCGGCCGATGGCGATGGGGCGATAGTTCTGTTTCCACGCTTCCATCCAGTTCTGCTCAGGGATCGGGGTGTAGGTGGGGGCCGGCACAGGGCGAACTAGGCTCAGGTAATGCAGGGCGGTCTCCAGCTTCTGACGCATCTCCTCTAGCCGCTGGTCGATCTCCAGGTAAGCACGCACGCGAATCGGGCCAACGGCCTGGCCTTTATCTTCCTCGTCTTGGAAACGGATGGCGGTGCTCTCCAACACCACGCCGTTCGGAGCGAAGCGGGCCAACACGTCGGCCACGGCCTCGGCCAGTTCGCCATCCACAACGAGCGAGACTTCTAGCCAACGAGCGTTGCTCATCCTTGATCCCGATAGAGGCCGCGATAATCGAGGGGGAGCAGCTGGGCCAGTTGGCGCATGATGCAGTCGGTGCCGCGTTCAAGGTCGGCGCGGCGATCGCCGGAAGGCGAGAGCAGAAAGGGCCGGCCGATGGTCATTGTCACGGGCAAGCGCGGCCCTCGCCACAGGTGGGCGTAGATGCGGTTGTTTTCGGTGCCAGTAACGGCAATTGGGATGACCGGGACGCCAGCCCGCAACGCCAAGAACGCTGCCCCGTGCAGGCCTTCCTCCAAAGCGCCCAACGGGCTCTCGCGCCCTTCGGGCGCGAGGATCACAAACCGCCCGCTCCGCAACGACTCCAAAGCGCACGTCAACGCCCGTCGATCAGGACGCCCACGATGCAACCAGATCACACCGTAGGCCTGAGCCACCCAACGCAGGGCCGGAATGTCGTACAGATGGCTAGAAGCCAAGGGATCCACATCGTGGGTGGGCAGTTGCGAGAGGATCACCACCACGTCGGCATCGCCCAGGTGATTGAACACGATCAGTCCTGGACCGCGGCGCGGGAAATGCTCCAAACCGTACACGCTCAACTGCAGCCGCGCCTGGATGATCCTGCGAGCCAGACGCCATAGAATGCGTCGCGCCAGCTTGCGACCCCAAGTATATTCTGGCAGGTGCGTCAACTCCGGACGCCACACCGAAGCCACCGGCTTGGGAGGCGCCGACGACGGGGATTGAACATTACGGGGGATCATCTTGACACAACGCCCACACCCGATCAAACACCTGATCGGCCGTCAAGCCATCGGTGTTGATGATCACAGCATCATCAGCCGGCCGCAGAGGGGCCACCGCGCGGGTCGAATCGATGCGATCCCGCTCGAGGACGGCGGTCAAGATCGTCTGATAATCCGCTGGTTCGCCGCGGGCGACGAGCTCAACGTAGCGGCGGCGGGCCCGTTCCTCGGCCGAAGCGTCTAGGTAAACCTTCAAATCTGCTTCGGGCAACACTACCGTACCAATATCGCGTCCCGCCATCACCACGCAGCCGCGCAAGCCGATGCGACGTTGCTGGGCGCTCAGGGCGCGGCGCACGCCCGAGTAGGAAGAAACTAACGAGACGTGCGAATCCACCTCGGGCCGACGCGTCTCCCAGGTAATATCGCGCCCTCCCACCAAGACATCGCAGACGCGTCCATCGAACCTCGAGGCGGGCGCGACCTCGATCGGCGTCTCCTCAGCAAGGCGCGTTAACGCCCCCTCGTCGTGCAGGTCGATCCCGCTCTGGAGCGCCATCCACGTCACGGCGCGGTACATCACGCCGGTATCGAAGAACAAATAGCCCAGTCGTTCAGCGATCCGCTTGCCGATGGTTGACTTCCCCGAAGCGGCTGGGCCATCAATCGCAATAATCAACGGTGGGGTCATCCGATTGAACGTTTACCCTCCGAACGAAATGTCACGGTCGAGATGGTTGGACATCCACCATTAAGTCGGAACGCACCCACAAGATGATGACCTCCGAGGTGACCGGCAGATGGCGATAGGTGAGCCAACGAAACACATGGGACGGAAAGACTTCCCAAATGGGCGACTGACGCCAGGCAAAATCTTGGCCACGATAGGCAGCCGCCAATCCCAACTCGCGCTGCAGGGGCGTGAGCACCATCTCAGGCGCTGAGGTAGGCAGGAGAACCGAGACCGCGCTCGGCCGATGGCGGCGCAAGGCCCATAGCAGGGCCGGGGAATCCACACCGTAGACCACCATCGGCAGACGATGAGCATGGCCAGTCGTCCATTCCGAGATCTGATCGGCGGTTTGGGCCACCAACCTGGCCTGGGCCACCGGCGGAGCCAGATGCCAGAGTTCAACAGCTCCGGGATCGCGCAGGCCGGCTGCGCCCCAAGCCGCGCCCAGGGTATACAAGCCAAGCATCAGGCTACTGCCTGCAATGGCGCCCGCTTGCACCACTCGTTTGGACCAACCCAGACTGATTAGAACCAGCAAGGCGACTAGGAAGAGGAGCACACCGATGGACAGGATCAGGCGCAGGGTTGCCTGTTCAGAAGGGAAGGGGGTCCAATACAAGGCGTTGAAGTTGAGCCACGCAAGGGCGCTCAACACTACGGTCAAGGTTGCTACCCCAACGGCTTCCCATCGACCTTCGGACGGGAGGCGCAGGTCATGGGCCAGCTGGCAGGCAGCTAGCGTCCACAGCGGCAGGAGCGCCCAGGCCAGATCGGCCACTTGGCGACTCGGGTAAAACAGGGTCACTAGCATCGCAGCAAGCGCCCACAGGGCCAGGAAGAGCGTGCGGCGGCTCCCCCAAAGCAGGCCGCGGACTATGGCGATCCCAGCAAAGAGCAAGCCAAGCAGGGGATATACTCCTAGGGCCAGGCCGATGCGCCCTACTGGCGCGCCCCCCTCCGCTATCCAGCCGCGCAGGTAATCGGGCAAGGAATTGGCCCAGGCGCCCCACCCCTGCGGCACCATTAACATCAGGGTGGATAGGGAGAAGAGGGCGGCGAGGGTTGGGAGGATCAGCGGGGTGAAATCTGCTAGGCGCAAGGGGGAGTGGGCAGGCGATGGAGCAGGGGGCTTGGCCTCAGCGGTTTGGGCCGGCGCCGGCGGTCGAAGGGCAGTAAACTGGAACAGCAGGCCGGCTAGGGTCAAACCGAGCAGCCCATGCCAGAGGGAGGGGCCAGAAAGAAGGGCCAAGGCCAGGAAGATCCCGCTCCACGTTTGCCGGCGGTGGAGCCAAAAGCCCACTGCCAACAAGAGGCAGGTCAACGCTAGGATGGGGCTGCCCGCTTGGCGGGAGAGGGCCACCAGGCCGGGCTCGATGGCCAGCAGAACGCTCAAGATCAGCGCTGGACGTGGGCGCAACCAGCGACGGAAGAGGAGAGGCGCCCCAACGGCCAAGCCGACGCCGGCCAGGGCCGGCCAGAAGCGGGCCAAGCCGTCCGAGTCTCCAAAGACGAAGAACAACAGGGCTGTGAGGTGGGTATAGGCGACGTGGGAACTCAGGGTCACATCCTCCCCCCGTGCGATGCGCAAGGCATCCAGCGCCAGGCGCGCCTCCACATCGTTGAGGGGCAGATCGCCCAGGTGAGCCAGGCGCAATCCTAGCGCCAAGAAAAACGCCGGCAGATACAGGAGATATTGGCGGCGAAAGGTACGACCAGTCATGGCCGCAATTTTAGCACGGAAACGCCGGACAGTTCTTCTGGTACAATGGCCATCATGAAACGATGGCAGTTCTGGTTGGGGCTGGCGATCAGCCTCGTTTTTGTGTATTGGGTGGTGCGCGGCCTGGATTGGCTGGCCTTCTGGGAAGCGTTACAAACGGCGCGCTACGGCTGGCTGATACCGGGTGTGTTGGCCTATTTGTTGGCCATGTGGGCCCGAGCTTGGCGCTGGCATTACCTGTTGCAACCGATCAAGTCCATCTCGACGGCCAAGATGTTTCCTGTGGTATGCATCGGATACCTAGGAAACAATATTTATCCGGCTCGGGCGGGGGAGGTGTTGCGGACAGTGGTGCTGAAGCGCAAGGAAGGGGTTTCGATCTCGGCTTCGCTGGCAACGGTGATCGTGGAACGCGTCTTCGATGGGGTGGTGATGTTGGCGTTTGTGTTCCTGAACCTGCCCGAGCTGGCGCAGGTGAATCGCGCTTCGGGATTTGTCGGCGACATTCAGTCGCTGGCGGTGTGGGGTACGATGGGATTCGTGGGAGCTTTAGCGATCTTTTTGCTGGCGGCATCGTTTCCGCAACAGGCGGCCGGCATCGGCAGGCTGTTGATCGATCGCGTCGTCCCTTATCCGCTTCGAGAGCGAGTGATCGGGATGATGACCACCTTCCTACAGGGATTGGAATCGCTGCGTTCGCCGGCCCACGTATGGATGGTGTTCGCGACCTCGGTGGTGATCTGGTTGCTGGAGACTTGCAAATATTGGTTTGTGATGCATGCTTTCCCGTTCGAAGTATCGTTCTTTGGGTTGATGTTGATGAACGGGATCGTGAATTTGGCGACCACCTTGCCATCGGCGCCCGGTTACGTGGGGACGTTTGATACGCCGGGGATCGCCGTGTTGCAAGCCTACGGCGTAGACCAAGCCTTGGCCACTGGCTATACGCTGGTGTTGCACATTGCGTTGTGGATCGTGCCGACGGCGCTCGGCGCCTACTTCTTGGCCCGTGAAGGGGTGCGTTGGAGCGACGCGCTGCGCCAGGAGGCGATGGAGAAGCCGGCCAACCAGTAGGGAGGAGGGACTCTATACCCACCTTCGAGCAAGCTCGCCGATGGTATCGCTGCGCCGACCCGATGCATGATTTCGACCATGTGCTGCGGGTCTATCGAATGGCCGAGCGCCTGGCCCAAGCGGAAGGAGGCGACTTGGAGATCGTACGCGCTGCAGCGCTGCTCCACGATGCCAGGGGCGCCGCAGCCGGCCAGGTCTCTCGCACGGAGCATCATCTGGCTTCGGCCGAGTTTGCCGGCCGAGTGCTGGCCGCCGAAGGTTGGCCGGCCGAGCGAATTGCGGCCGTGCAACACTGCATTCGAGCGCATCGCTTTCGGGGCGATGAACAGCCGAGGTCCCTCGAAGCCAAGATTCTGTTCGACGCCGATAAACTCGATGCGCTAGGAGCGATCGGAGCGGCGCGTGTGATTGCCTATGCCACTCTGGTTGGCACGCCATGGTATTGGCCCCCCTCGGAAACCTTTCTGAAAACCGGCCGGGAAGAGGAAGGAGAGCCGCACAGTGCTTATCACGAGCATTTGTTCAAGCTGCGCCGGGTGTCAAAGCGGTTGTTCACGCCTACTGCGCGCGCCATTGCCGCCAAACGGCTGGAGTTCTTGGAAGAGTTTTTTGGACGGTTGGTCGAGGAGTGGGAGGGGAGAGGCTAAACGCGAGAGCAGCGGAGAAGGGAGGAGAGCGTGATGAGCCGCGAGGCGTGGGCCGGCCGCTCGCAAGTTCGTTTCTTCGTTTTTCTCGTCGAGGCCGGCGCGCTGCAGGTAGGCGGCGAGTCCGCGCTCGGCTTCGCGACTCAAGGGGTCGAGCAGGGGGCCGAGCAGGGGGGAGTCGCCAGGAGGGCTTTGAGGTAGGAGGTGAGGAGGGAGAGGAGGAAGGGGAGCATGGTTCGGTTTTCAGTCAGTGATCAGTGGGCGGTGGACAGTGGACAGTGGGTGAGGGCGTGGGGCGTAAGGCGTGTGGGGAAGTACCGTCAACGAATGGGAGAACGGATGAGCGAATGTGCCCCCGTACCCTATTCGTTGTCCTATGTTGACGGCCGCCGCTCCCCTCTTGATTGACGGTTTTTTGGCGCCTGAAACAGGGTTCAGGGGGTTTAAGATTCCTCAGGAAATTGTACGCTAGCCTGAGCGGTTTATCGGCTAGAATATACTACCAAAGTCTCTGCACCCCTTATCGGTTGTCCAGCAGGAGTACCTATGTCGCAACAAGAGAAGAGTAGTAACCAGAAATGCCCGATCAAAGCCTATGAGCGCTGCAATGAGGAGCAGGTCAACAACCCGCCCGCCGGCCGGGTGACCCCCGAGACCGATCCCGATACCGGCCAGCACAAGAAGACCTACGCCTACGATCCCCACCTGGACCCGCAGCTGACCTGGGCCGGCAAGGCCGAGCATACCTCCTTTTACGCCTATTGTGCCTTTGGACGCTGGCACTTTCGCGTGGCGACCTCGCCCAAGATGATTTACGACGTCATCCAACGTTGTGCACCTCTTAGACCTGCTTGAAAGGTGATCCGATGACTCGCCCTCTCGCCCTCGTCACTGGCGGTGCCCGACGACTCGGCCGCGAATTTGCCCTCTCCCTGGCCTGCATGGGCTTTGCCGTGGGCCTACACTACCACGCCTCCGAATCCCAGGCTCAAGCGACCGCTGAGATCCTGTACGGTGTCGGCGTGCCCGTGTATCTGCTGCGCGCCGACCTATCTCAGCCGGCCGAGATCGACCACCTCATGCGCCGCGTTCGAGAGTTGCCCGAACCGATGACCGTGCTGGTCAACTCGGCAGCGGTGATCTCTGCCGCCCGTCCCCACGATCTGTCCCTCTCGGATTGGGACCTCACCCTAGACGTCAACCTGCGCGCCCCGTTCCTGCTGGCCCAAGCTGCCGCACGCATCATGCCTGAAGGCAGCCTGATCGTCAACGTGAGCGACGTAGGTGCCCAAAAGGCCTGGACCCGTTTCTCCGCCTATTCGGTCAGCAAGGCCGGCCTCGAAGCCCTCACCCGCCTTTTGGCGCGCGCCTTCGCCCCGTCCATTCGGGTCAACGCCATCGCTCCGGGCTTGGTCTTCCACTCTGACGTGGTCAGCTATCAGGAGTGGAAACGCCTGGTGAACCGCATCCCTCTGCGCCGGCCGGCCCGCCCCGACGAGATCACCTCGACCCTCGAATTCCTCATCCGCAACCAATACATCACCGGCCAGACCATCGTCGTAGATGGCGGCTACTCCCTCCTCTAACCCCTCGCCGCTAGCCACTGACCCCTACCATGCACCAAAAACTCCTCACCGAAGGCGGACGCCTACTCGCCTTCTTCCAAACCCTCACCGAAGCCGACTGGCAGACCATCGTCTACCCGGGCGAACCCTCCTGGACCGTGCGACACATCCTGGCCCATCTGGTAGCCTCCGAACGCGACCTGGCGGCCCTCTTCGAGCACATCCGTCAAGGCCATCCGGGCGTCCCGCCCAATTTCTCGATCGACGAACGCAACGCCCAACACCAAGCCGAGGCCGCCCACCTCACCCCTGCCGAACTCCTAGAAGCCTTTTGGACGGTGCGCGCCAACACCGTAGCATGGGTACAAACCCTGACCGAGCACGACCTAGAACGCACTGGCCGCCATCCCTTCCTCGGCCAGACCGCCCTGCGCAAAATGATCCAACTGCTCTCGGTCCACGCCCACCTCCACTGGCGAGATATCAAACACGCCCTGCACAAGGCCTGAGCTGTGATCTACCTCAAACTGGCTCGTCCCCTTCACCTGCTGTTTCTCACCCTGGCCTACACCCTGGGTGTAGCCATTGCCGATTATCTAGGCGCCCCCTTCTCGGCCTCCGCCTTCCTCCTTGGCCTGCTCGGCTTGGCGGCGGCCCACACCAGCCTCAACCTGCTGGCCGAAGTCTTTCGGCCTGCCAACGAATCCCTGCCCTTTGATTCATCTCCCGCCGAGCGAATCCTCCTGCGCCATCGGCTCCTGCTTCTCTCCATTGCCCTCCTGACCTTTGCAGCCAGCATCGTCTACCTGCTTCACCTGGCCAAGCGGCTCTCGCCGGCCGTGCTGATGGGGATCGGGCTGTCCCTGCTGATCGTCTTTGCCCACAGCGTGCCCCCCCTTCGCCTGGCCCGTCGCGGCTTTGGCGAACTGTTGCTGGCCCTACACATCGGCTACATCGCTCCTCTCCTGGCGTTCGTTCTACAAACCGGCCAATTCCATCGCCTCATGCCCATCTTAGCCCTGCCGATCACAGCGCTCATCCTGGCCTACCTTCTGGTGTTGGATTTCACCACCTTTGCCGACGACCTCAAATACGAACGCCAGACCCTGCTCACCCGTCTGGGCTGGCAGCGCGTCCTCCGCCTGCACCATCTCCTGCTGGGGATGGCCTTCGTGCTGATAGCCGGCGCCTCCTTACAAGGCCTCTCGCTGGCCCTGCTCTGGCCGGCCCTGCTGGCACTCCCCTTTGCCCTCTGGCAGATCCTCCTCCTGCGCAACATCGGCCTTGGCGCGCGCCCGCTCTGGAAGCCGCTCACCCTACTAGCGGCTACCTTGCCGGCCCTTACCATTTACCTGCTCACCCTATCGTTCTTCTTGCGATAAACTTAACTCACAGAACCTTCCTTCCCGATCAACCATGCCCGAATTCCTAACCCTTCTCCCTCCCGATGAAGCTCGCACCCTCCTCCTCTCGCATCTTGCGGGACCCCTAGCGGATTCCCAGACGATCGACGCCAGCCACGCCCTGGGCCGGGTCACTGCCGACGACGTGCGTGCCCCTCATCCCCTGCCCGAATTTCCTCGCTCGAGCGCAGACGGCTATGCTGTGCGCGCTGCCGACACCTTCGGCGCCAGCGAGTCCCTGCCGGCCTACCTAACTCGGATCGGCGAAGTCCCCATGGGGGCTGCTCCGGAGTTCACCCTGGGGCCTGGCCAATGCGCCCTGATCCACACCGGCGGCATGCTGCCGGCCGGCGCCGATGCGGTCGTCATGCTGGAATACACCCAGACCATTTCCCCCTATGCCGATGGAGCGGTTTCGGCTGAGATCGAAGTCTTGCGCCCTGTGGCAGTGGGCGAGAATGTGATCCACCTTGGCGAAGACGTCCAACAGGGACAAGTGGTGATCTCGCGCGGCGTGCGGTTGCGCGAGGCCGAGATTGGCGGTTTAATGGCCCTGGGCATCACCCGCCTGGCGGTCGTCCGGCCGCCGCGCCTCGGCCTGATCTCCAGCGGCGACGAGGTGATCGATCCCGAACAACCCACCGCCCCGGGCAAAATCCGCGACATCAACGCCTACTCCCTCTCGGTCTTGGTGCAGCGTGCTGGCGGCGAAGCGGTGCGCTACGGCATCGTCCCCGACGACTTTGCTGCCCTCCAAGCCTGCGCCCGTCGAGCCCTCGACGAATGCGATGCCGTGGTGATCACCGCCGGCTCTTCGGCTTCCACCCGCGACATGACTGCCGCGGTGATCGATTCGCTCGGAGCACCGGGCGTGCTGGTGCACGGTATCAACACCCGCCCGGGCAAACCGACCATCCTGGGGGTAGCCGGTGGCAAAGCGGTGATCGGTCTGCCCGGCAACCCGGTCAGCGCCCTGGTGAACGGCTATCTGCTGGTGGTTCCGGTGATCGAATGGTTGCTTGGCCTGGTTCCGCGCCCACGCCCGCTGGTGATGGCGCGCTTGGCGGTCAACCTACCCTCCCAGGCCGGCCGTGAAGACTGGTGGCCCGTGCGCCTGGTGGAAGAGCCGTCCTCCGAGGCGAGCGGTGCTGCCGGCCGTTCCTGGCGCGCCGAACCCATCTTCGGCAAATCGAACCTGATCTTCACCCTGGTGCAAGCCGATGGCCTATTGCGTATCCCTGCCGATGCCACCGGCGTGAGCGCCGGCGAGTGGGTAGAAGTGTTTCTGATGTGAGAGGCCTATGACCACCTTTCTCGAACGATTGCAACACGGCGGCCCGCTGTTGCTAGACGGGGCTACTGGCACCGAGCTCAACCGCCGCGGTGTAGATACTGGTTTGCCTCTCTGGTCGGCCAACGCCCTATTGACCGAGGAGGGCCAGCGCATCTTACTGCAGATTCACGAGGACTACTTGCGGGCCGGCGCCGAGATCCTGACCACCAACACCTTTCGCACCCATCGCCGCGCCCTAGCGCCGAGCGGCCGGGCCGGCCTTGCCCTGGAACTCACCCGTCGTGCTGTCGAAATCGCCCGCACCGCCTTGGTCAACGTCCCCGCCGAGCGGCCGCGCTTCCTCGCCGGCTCGATCTCCACCCTCGAAGATTGCTACCGCCCCGATCTCGTCCCTTCGGACCAAGAGCTTTACGACGAACATGCCGAGCGCGTGCAACACCTGGCGCGGGCCGGCGTCGACCTGTTCATGATTGAGACCATCAACACCCTGCGCGAAGCCCGCGTCATCGCTTGCTTAGCGGTAGAGACCGGCTTGCCGGTGGTGGTCAGCTTCGTTTGCGATCGCAATGGTCGGATCCTCTCCGGCGAAAGCCTGCGCGATGCGGCGCGCCAACTGCTTCCCCTGCGGGTGGCGGCCCTGGGCGTGAACTGCGCTCCCACGCCCGACCTACACCGCGGCCTGGCCGAACTGCGGGCTGCCTGCCCGCCCGATTTCCCCCTGATTGCCTACGGCAACATCGGCTATGCCGATGATCAGGTCGGCTGGATCAACACCGATGCTGTGCATCCCCAGGCCTACTGCGAGTATGCCCGGCGCTGGCCTGCCCGCATTGTGGGCGGCTGCTGTGGCACTACCCCCGCCCACATCGCCGCCCTCCACGATGCCTTACACGACGGCGACTCGGACACAGCAACAGCCTAACGGCTCGCCTCCATCGGCCTTCAAAGGCCGGCGCAGGGCCGGCTTAGGAGTGCTTCTTGGTTCTCTTCTTTTCCTTCTCGAGCAATCGGGCGCTCAATTGATTGCGGTGCTCCATCAACCATTGCTGGACGTCCAGCGGCGGTTCATCGCCCTGGGGATGCAAGCGCAGGTAGAGGCCATCGGGCTGCATCAAGCGAGCCCGTAGGTTGTCGTTCAAGTAGGCTTCCAGCACTTTGTCGCGTAGATGGCGCAGGTGGACTGCGTCTTCGATTGGAAAGAGCACTTCTACGCGATGGTTCAAATTGCGCGGCATCAGATCAGCGCTGCCCACGTACATCTCTTCGTGCCCCCCGTTCCAGAAGTAATAGATGCGGCTGTGTTCCAAAAAACGCCCTACGATGCTGATCACGCGGATCGACTCGCTGACGCCTTCTATGCCAGGACGCAAGCAGCACATACCGCGCGCCAGCACATCCACGCGCACGCCAGCCTGAGAAGCGGTGTAGAGCAAGGCGATGATCTGGGGATCTACCAGGGCGTTGGTCTTCAGGATCAGATGGGCTTTCTCGCCCTTTTTAGCGTGCTCGATCTCGCGCCAGATCAAGGCCTCCAAGCGCTGTCGTAGGTTCACCGGCGCTACCAACAACTTGCGATAATTCCGAATAGCCGAGTAGCCGGTCAAAAAATTGAACAAGTCGGTGGCGTCGGCGCCGATCGCCTCATCGCAGGTAAACAAGCCGATGTCTTCATAGATGGCGCTGGTCACTGCGTTGTAGTTGCCGCTGGCCAGATGCACATAACGGCGGATGCCGTCTCCTTCTTGGCGCACCACCATAGCGATCTTGCAGTGGGTCTTGAGTCCCACCAATCCGTACACCACGTGCACACCGGCCTGCTCCAACTTGCGCGCCCAACCGATGTTGCTCTCCTCATCGAAGCGGGCCTTCAGCTCCACCAACACGGCCACTTGCTTGCCGCGCTCAACGGCCTCGAGCAAGGCCTCCACCACGGGCGAGTCCTTTCCCACGCGGTAGAGAGTCTGCTTGATGGCCAGCACATGCGGGTCGCGCGCTGCAGCGCTCAAGAGCCCGACCACCGGCATAAACGAATCGTAGGGGTGATGAAGCAGGATGTTCTGTTGGCGGATGGCAGCAAACACATCCTCGGTTGCCGATAAGTTGCGGAACGATTTGGGTAGATGAGGTTTGTAGGGGGGAAATTTCAGATCATGCCGCTCGATCTGATAGAGTTGCATCAAGGCAGCTAGCCCTAGGGGAAAGGACTGTACGAATATATTGCTCGGTTCGATTTCCAGGTTTTCAATCAGCAGGTCTCGGATGGATTGCGGCATGGAGTCACAGACCGCCACTTGGACCACCGAGCCAAACTTGCGCCGCCGCAGGCTCTGCTGAATGCTCTCCAGTAGGTCGTCGGCCTCGATCTCTTGAATTTCGATGTCGGCATCGCGGATCACGCGGAAAGGGTGAACAGCGATGACATCCATGCCTGGGAAGAGCAATTCAGCATTGGCGGCGATCACCTCTTCTAGCCAGACGAAGTAATGGTGGTGGGCCACCGTGCCATCCCTTCGTGTGCTGCCTGAAGAGCGTTTGACCGGCAACAAGCGCGGCAAAGTATTGGGGACCTTGACGCGGGCGAAGCGTTCTTGCCCCTTGCGGTCGCGAATCACCACGGCTAGGTTCAGGCTGAGATTCGAGATGTGGGGAAAGGGGTGGCCGGAGTCTAGGGCGAGAGGCGTGAGAATGGGGAAGATCATCTCGCGAAAGCGGATATCCACCCTTTCTTTCTGGGAGGGGCTGAGTTTTTTGTAGTGTAGGATGTGAATGCCGTGCTTGTCCAGTTGGGGAACGAGTTTGCGGTTGAAGAGGCGGGTGGCTTGGTCGAACAATTCGGTAGCGCGTTTGCGAATGGAGGCCAGCTGTTGGCGCGGAGTTAGGCCGTCAGGGGAGAGGTCGAGCACTTGGGCTTCTACTTGTTTGAGCAGGCCCGAGACGCGCACCATGAAGAACTCGTCCATGTTTGAGCCGAAGATGGAGAGGAACTTGACCCGCTCCAGCAGGGGATTGCGTTCATCATCGGCTTCTTCCAACACTCGCGCTTGGAATTCGAGCAGGCTGAGTTCGCGGTTGATATACAACGAGGGATCTAAGGGGACGATCTCTTTTGGATCGGGGGGACTCATGCCTTCTTGCCGATTTTGATCAGATGGGACGGGAAGAGCGCCCAATCCAGCGTAGCGCAGCGTTCGTAGTGCAAAGCGTCTACGGAGAGCCGGCACACGCCGCCTTTCTTCAAGGTCAACGCCAGATGGGGCTCGCCGGTGGTCAATAAGGAGACCAATTCGCTCAGGTAGGGTTCATGCCCGACCAGGGCAATGTGCTGCGCCTCGGTGTATCGGGTTTGAATTTCTTCGATCAGTTGATCGGGAAAACCCATAGGGATCAGATGCTCGGTGGAGATCACCTTGGCCGGGTCGAGGTCATAGGTTTGGCGGAGGATCTCCGCCGTCTGGATGGCTCGCAGGTAAGGGCTGGTGAGGATCAGGTCGAGCCGCTTTTCCAGCTCCCGCAGTCCGCGGGCGATGCGAACCATCTTCTTGCGCCCCTTCGGGGTAAGCGGGCGTTGGCTGTCGGCTTCGGCGCCGGTCTCCTCGGCCGGCGCGGCGATGGCGTGTCGGATGATGTACAGTCTCATCGGCGTTCTCCTGGAGGGGTGGCTGGGGGGGCTCCCATGGGAAGGGTTGATCGGGTTGGGATCGCCAGAAGGTGAACAAGGTCTCTCGCACGTTCATGAATTCGGTGATGCGCGCCGAGCGATGTTGTTCCAGGGCGGCGCGCACCGGCAGCATGTCGTGTTCAGGATAGCGCTCGGCAAAGTCGTTCACCATCTGCAGGAGCACTTCTACGTCCTGCACCTCGCCCATCTTGCTCTGGTAATCGTGCATGGCTTTCATCAGCTCCTCGGGATGACCACGCAAGGCAGGACGGGCAATCTCTACCACATAGCGGAATTTTTTGAAGGCGATGCGCAGGCGATGAATGGATGCGGCGTCGCTTGGATCGAGTTGCTGATAGGCCTGCTGGGCGCGTTCGAAGGCCTGGTCCACGGCGGCGACGAGTCGCTTTCGGAACCCTCGCGCAGGGAGGCCAGCCTCGAGCGACTCGTACAACCGCTCGATGCGCTTGCTCAATTTGGCCAGGAGCGAGCGGGTCAGCTCGCCCTCGGCCTGGCGCAGCAGTTTTTTCTCCTGTCGTTTCAGGCGTTGGAGCAGGGGTTCGGCCTGGGGAAGCTCTTGCAACAGTTCGGCGCCATCCGCCAGCTGGACTTGGACGTCACGTAGCTCGTCCAGGCTATCCAAAAAGCGCTTGAAGGCGCGACGCGTTTTTTGAAGCTCAGGCGAGGGGGCGAAGGTGCGCGCCATGTCTAGGACGGCTAACAAGCGACGCGAGGCCACACGCAAGTCGTGGACGGCTTCCTCCGAGAAGTTGCGCCGGCAGGCTTTGAATTCGGCGCGAAAGGTGTCTAGGCACTTGCTCAGAGCGTGTAGCAAGGGATTGGGTTGGACCATAGCTATCTCCTTCCTGTGGCGAGAGGGCCATCAACGGCAGTGAGGCCGGCCTTCGCCAAGCCTGGGCGAAAAGAGCGGCTCCGACGTTGCCGTAGACAGCGCTAACAATTATCGAATCTCCAATTTCACGCCGTACACCTCCTCAAACAAGGCCTTCCGCTTCTGCAGCGCCCAGCGTTCGAGCATAAAGTCGCCTTCACCGTGCAAGGAAAGCCGCCAACCCTGGGCGGTATGCTGCATCGAGACACTGTGAACGCGTCCGGTGTGACTGACATCCATGCTGTCGGCCAAGCGAAGCAGGGCTTCCAGGCGGAGCACGGTCAGCCGATCTTTGGGGGAGAGGATTCGGAAGTGTTCTTCGTCCAGGCTTGGGGTGTGTTTACGATGGTAGTAGGCCAGATTGGCGACGATGGCTTGTTGGCGGTCGTTCAACCCGATCAGACGGTGGGCCTTTAGGACGTAGTAGCTGTGTTTTTCGTGGTCGATGGTGCTGATAAAGTGACCGATGTCGTGCAGCAGGGAGGCCACTTCTAGGAGTAACCGTTCTTCGTCGTTGAGGTTGTGGAGCGGCAGGGTCTGATCGAACAGTTGGGCGGCCAGGCGGGCAGTGAGGTGGGCGTGTCTGGCGTCATATTGGTATTTTTCGCCCATGCCCAGCGCCGATTGCCACACTTGTTTTCGGTCCAGGAATTTTTGGCCGCCCATGATGCGAGCCATTTGATGGAGCACGCCGTCTTTCAGGCCGACTTTGGGGATCAGAATCTGATGGACGCGTGCTTCGCGGGCGATGATCTGCAAGACGATGGCCGCCGGCAAGATGACGTCGGCGCGATCGGGACGCAACTCGTATTTGCGGATGCGCTGTTCCACGGTGAGTTTGCTTAGTTTTTCGATCAGGTCCTGCAGTTCGCCGAGCGAGATGGCTTTGTCGCTGCGTTCGAAGAGTTTTGAGCGCAGGCGTCCCAGTTCTTCGACGTTGCCGCCAGTGCCGATGCATAGGTGGATTTTGCGCGAGCCGATGTCCCGCTCGATGCGACGACGGGCGGCTTCGGCATATTCGCGCACGAGGAGATGGAAGGGCCGGCGCGCTGAGACAGTGTCGTTCTGCTGGTCCAGTTTGTTGAGCAGGCGCACGGTGCCCATGTTGTAGCTTTCGGTGGACAGGATCTGCCCGTCTTCTGAAATGGTGACTTCCACGCTGCCGCCACCGATATCGATCAGCACAGCACGCTTCTCCCCCAGGTCCACCGCATGGCTGACGGCCAGGTGAATCAGCTCGGCTTCCTCTTCTCCGCTGATAATTTCAATCTCGATTCCAGTAGCGCGCAGGATGCGATCGATCAGGATGTCGCTATTGGCCGATTCGCGCATAGCACTGGTAGCTACTGCACGAATGGCAGAAACTCCCATGGCATCGGCCGCTTTGCGAAAGAAAAGGAATGCTTCAACGGCTTTTTGGATGGTTGCTTCGCTCAATCGGCCTAGGGTGAAGGCGTCTGCTCCCAGGCGGACGGGGAGGCGAATGTTTTCCAGGACGCGCACGTGATCAGGCTTTTCCGTCTCGCCGATCACCATGCGGATCGCGTTTGATCCAATGTCAACAGCAGCGATTCGTTGCATGTATCAATTATACGCTATCCTTTTCCGCTGGGATGGCGAGCCGAGAGAGTGGTCCAGGGGCGCTTGCGCTTTGGAGATGGCCGGCCACTGGCGCCTAGACAAGCAAGCAAAAAACGGCGTGAATTTGCTGGGGTCACACCGCAGATCGGTTAGCGGCAGGAGATGCCCTCCCTATCTTCCCAAGTTCGGGTTGGCTTTTAGCAGGGCGTCTTGCGCTGAGGATGGCTGGCTAGGGGAGGAGAGGGTCATGGCTGGCAGCCGAATCAGCCGATGCCGAGCAGCAGATGGCCGCTGCGCAGTGGGCGACGTAGGTCAGATGGCGTGCTAGCCTGAGGATGAGGGACAAGCGTTCCTCATCGCCTGTTTGGTTCTCGCTCACCAGGTCCAAGGCACTGTAGTAGATGATGTGGAAGAGGGAGTCAAGCTGCTGGAGATGGTAGGCCAATCGGTGGGGGGACTCTGGATCCCGTTCCAGGAAGGCAGCGAAGGCTTCTTGCAGCAAGGAGAAGACGCGCTGCGCCATGAGGTTGAGATCGGCCAGCAAGGTGGTCTCGGAGGGCGAGGGCGCCGGCAGCAGGGCTTGCAGCTGGTGCTCCAGTTGTTCTAGCTCTTGGGCTAGAACGAGGAGCGCAGCTAGCCCGTTCAGGCGATGGGCGTCGAGAGGAGTAGCTTCGGGCTGAGAAGCGTTCGTCCGCTCTGGGGGGTCGGCTAAGAGGCGTCGAAAACGGTAGGCGATTGGGCCGGCGAGATCATCTATCAGGGTGGCGCCGCACAAGCAGGGGAGGTGCTGAGGGAAGTAGGGGAAATGGGCCATAAGGAGTTCCAGGCGGGCGAGACGCTGTGGGCGAGAGAGTGGCTTTGGGAGAGTGAACACCCGCTAGGGGTAGGCAGATTCGTGTCGTTATCATAATTTAATCAAGGGAGCGTTAAGAGGGGAGGAAGAAGCTGTTAAGGGCGTGTAAAGGTTGATCGTTCTTCAGGCGCTTGATGAGGAGGGCAAGACAGCATAGAGCGATAGCATGCAGCAAGAGAATCTAACAAAATGTTAACGTTTTGATAAAGTAGCGTTCGCTGATCGGGAGTAGAATGTCGTTGACGCAGAATGGAGACCAGCATGACAGTGTTTTTAGCACTTACTCTTCTAGCAATGGTGGTTGTGTTCGGTGTGGACATTGTGCAAAAGCGCCGCGAGGTCTTGCTCAAGCGCAAGGGATAGTTGTTCTCCTCTCCTCCTCCCCGGCCATACGGCCGCTGCCCGCTTAATCAGGCGGGCAGTTGCGTTTAACAGGAACGAATCCAAATCTTAATGAGCGCTTGACGATTCCTTAACACAGGCTTGCTATAGTTGCTCCGAAGGAAACGGAGTAAACATATGGGACTAGCAGACTTGCACGTTCACACCATCTATAGCTTTGACGGCACCGCATCGGTGCCGGCCGTGTTGCAGCGCGCTCGTCAGGTCGGCTTGGATGTGATTGCCATCACCGATCATGATGTGGTTGAAGGTGCTCGGTTGGCCTTGGACTTGGCGCCTGTTTATGGGATTGAGGTGATCCCCGGGATCGAGATCAGTACAGCAGATGGTGACCTGTTGGCGCTCTCGGTGTGGGAGCGCATCGCCCCTGGCCGTTCGCTGATCGAGACGGTGTTGGCCGTCCGTGAACGAGGGGGGGTGTGCATTGTCCCCCACCCTCAGGCTCGTGGCTTGGGGATGCGTAGTGTCGCCGTGCCGACGTTGGTGAAGGCGCTGTTGCATCCAGGGGTGGCCGATACGTTGGTTGGGGTTGAGGCCTATAATGCTACGGCGTTGGATCGAATGGGCATCGCTACGGCGCGATTACTCACCAGCGGGTTGAACTTGGCTTCGGTGGGAAACAGCGATGCTCATGTGACGGCGGCCATTGGACTGGGGGCCACCGAGTTCCCCGGCCATACGGCGGCCGATTTGTTGGCTGCTCTGCGTGCCCGCCAGACTGTGGCTCATCGTCGAGAGGAGTGGAGTGTGTTTCAGATCTTGGGAAGTTGGTTGTTTGGCTATTTGGGAAGCTTGTCCGCTCGTTTGGGGATGGCGATCGGGTTAGGCTAGGTGTTCAGTATGTTCATTTTTCGTTTGGGGGTAGGGTAGCAAGGTGAAGGCGTTTGGAGGGGTTCGGCCTCTACAGCAGGGGTGGCCGAAGCAACCATCATGAATAGGGGAGACGAAGTCATGAGCGGCGGTCGTTGTTTTGATCCGCCGAGCAGGGGCCAGCGCGCCTTTGCACATTGATGGGCAGGTTTTGCCTATCGTTCGCCAGAGCCTGGTTTCAATGTTGGCGGGGTACGGTGGACGAAGTAACGATTTTAGGATACACTATTTTCTATGCAGAAGCACATTTTGGTCACAAACGATGATGGGATTCTATCGGCTGGGTTGTTGGCGCTGGCCCAGGAGATGCACAAGGTGGGACGAGTGAGCGTTCTGGCGCCTGAACGCAACTGGTCGGGTGGAGGACACGTGAAAACGCTGGATCGGGCGCTGCGCGTTCGCGAGTATCGCCTGGCCGATGGGTCTACGGCATTTGCTAGCGACGGCGCGCCTTCAGATTGTGTGGCGCTGGCCTTGCTGGGGTATTTCAAGGAGACGTTCGACCTGGTCGTTTCCGGGATCAACTATGGGGCCAATTTGGGATACGATGTGACGTATTCGGGCACGGTCACGGCGGCGATGGAAGCGGTGATTATGGGGGTGCCGGGCGTGGCTGTGTCGCTGGAGGTGCCGGAAGGACAGATCGGGGATGCGGACTATGGGCCGGCGGCGCGCGCCGCTCGTGAGGTGGTGGAGCGCTTGATCAAGAATGGGCTGCCGGCCGGCATTTTGCTCAACGTGAATGTGCCGGCCCTGCCGGCCGATCAAATCAAGGGGTATATGATGACTCGCCAGGGGTTGCGCGTCTATCACAATCGCTTGGACGAGCGGACCGATCCACGGGGCCGGCCGTATTATTGGATCGGCGGCGACGCACCGACTGGAGTGCCGGAGCGCGGAACCGACGTGGGTGCTTTGGCCGAGGGGTACATCTCGGTTACACCGTTGCAGTTGGATCTGACGGCGTATCGCGCTCTCAGCGACTTGAACACTTGGGGGTTTCCAGATTATCCCTGATCGTCACGATGGGGCCTTGGATCGCTTCCCACCGCTGTCGGCGGGAGGTTTCGTTAACTGTATGTTTACATGACGTTAACTTGGATTTTTGTTCGCATTAAGAGCACACTGATAATATCCATGTGCTGAAATGCTGAATCACTTTGGAAGGAGAAGAAAGGAATGACCAAAGCAGTCCGATATTCGTTCGTTTTTTTTGTGGCATTGGCCATGGTGCTGGCCGCTTGTGCGCCTGCAGCAACGCCGGCACCGACGGCAACCAGTGCTCCTGTGAAGCAACCGACGGCAACTTTGGCTCCGACCCAGGCGCCCATGCCGACGGCCACTGAGGTGCCTCAGCCTATCGTGCTGCCAGAAATCCCTGAACCTGCCTCGGTGACGGGCGACATTATCACGGCTGGTTCTTCGACGGTGTTCCCGTTGTCGGAGCGACTAGCAGAGCTGTTCCAGCAAGAGGGATACAACGGGCAGATCACGATTGATAGCATCGGCACTGGCGCTGGGTTTGAGCGGTTCTGCAAGGCCGGCGAGACCGACATTGCGAACGCTTCGCGCAAGATCAAGAGCAGCGAGGTCGAGCAATGTGTGGCGATCGGGCGCAAGCCGTTGGAGTTTCGCATAGGGACGGATGCGCTGGCGGTGGTGGTATCGGCGCAGAACGACTTTGTGAGCGGCCTGAGCGTCGAGCAGCTGGGGAAGATTTTCTCGGGCCAGGTGAAGACCTGGAAGGAGGTAGACCCGGCGTTCCCGGCGGAGCCGATCAAGGTGTACTCGCCTGGGGCGGACTCGGGGACGTTCGACTACTTCATCGAGGCAGTGGTAGCGAAGGTAGTGAAGACGGCGGAAGGGAAGGATGACGTCAAAGGCGCCAAAGCAGCGTTGTTGGGGCTGGAGGGGGCGCAGTTCTCGGAAGACGATAACGTGCTGGTGCAAGGCATTGCTGGGGATAAGTATGCGATTGGGTACTTTGGCTATGCCTACTACCAGGAGAACACGGACAAGCTGAAAGCGATTGCGGTGAACGGGGTGGAAGCGACCAAGGAGAACGTGGATGCGGGCACCTATCCGCTTTCGCGGCCGCTGTTCCTGTATAGCGATGCAGGGATCATGCGGGAGAAGCCTCAGGTAGCTGCTTTCATCGCCTTCTACTTGCAGCGGGTGAACGACGAGATCCTGGATGTAGGGTACTTCCCGGCCCCTAGCTTGCACGCCGCCTGGGGTGCGTGGCTGTCCACCCAGGAGGTGACGATTAATCCGGACGCCGTGACGGGCGACATTATCACGGCTGGTTCTTCGACGGTGTTCCCGTTGTCGGAGCGACTAGCAGAGCTGTTCCAGCAAGAGGGATACAACGGGCAGATCACGATTGATAGCATCGGCACTGGCGCTGGGTTTGAGCGGTTCTGCAAGGCCGGCGAGACCGACATTGCGAACGCTTCGCGCAAGATCAAGAGCAGCGAGGTCGAGCAATGTGTGGCGATCGGGCGCAAGCCGTTGGAGTTTCGCATAGGGACGGATGCGCTGGCGGTGGTGGTATCGGCGCAGAACGACTTTGTGAGCGGCCTGAGCGTCGAGCAGCTGGGGAAGATTTTCTCGGGCCAGGTGAAGACCTGGAAGGAGGTAGACCCGGCGTTCCCGGCGGAGCCGATCAAGGTGTACTCGCCTGGGGCGGACTCGGGGACGTTCGACTACTTCATCGAGGCAGTGGTAGCGAAGGTAGTGAAGACGGCGGAAGGGAAGGATGACGTCAAAGGCGCCAAAGCAGCGTTGTTGGGGCTGGAGGGGGCGCAGTTCTCGGAAGACGATAACGTGCTGGTGCAAGGCATTGCTGGGGATAAGTATGCGATTGGGTACTTTGGCTATGCCTACTACCAGGAGAACACGGACAAGCTGAAAGCGATTGCGGTGAACGGGGTGGAAGCGACCAAGGAGAACGTGGATGCGGGCACCTATCCGCTTTCGCGGCCGCTGTTCCTGTATAGCGATGCAGGGATCATGCGGGAGAAGCCTCAGGTAGCTGCTTTCATCGCCTTCTACTTGCAGCGGGTGAACGACGAGATCCTGGATGTAGGGTACTTCCCGGCCCCTAGCTTGCACGCCGCCTGGGGTGCGTGGTACGCTGCGATGCTCGGTCAGTGAGTTCGGGCATGATCACTCGGGCTGGCCTCTCCATAACAGGGGTGGGGCCAGCCCCTTTTCCTCCTAGGCCGGTCCTCGAAAAAACGGCCTTGCTATTCCGAATAAGCATTTGCAGCGTTCGGCTCAGACGCGAGGAGCTTCTTTACCCTGTTTGCCCTTGCGGCGTTTGGACTTCGCTGAGTTGCGCGTTTGTCACTTTGATGGTATGGTATATTTTAATCGCGTGTTGTTTCACAAACTGTTCGAGAACGCGAGCAGACCTGAAGTTGAATTTCGGTAGCACTTCTTCGAATAGGCAACGGCCAGCGTAAGAGAACAGCTCGATGGTCGCAACAAACTCGTTCACGAGGAGAGGTAAGAACCATGGAACTTGAAGTGAAATCTGTTGCCCCTCCTACCACCTTTCGTCTGATGAACTTGCAGAAAAAAATGCGCTTCAAGGAGCAGGCGATCGAAGGAGTGTTGTTTTTGGTAGGGGTCTTGACCATTTTTATCACGCTTAGCATCGTGTTTGTCTTGGGCAATGAAGCGTTGCTCTTCTTTGAGGATCCCGAAGTCACACTGGCAGAATTTCTGGGAAGCACGAAATGGGCGCCGGCGATCGGGGAGTTTGGCATCTGGGCTTTAGTTAGTGCCACCTTGACGACCAGCGTTATTGCTCTGGCGGTCGCTGTTCCGTTGGGGCTGAGCGCAGCTATTTATCTGAGCGAATATGCTAGTCTGCGGGTTCGGTCTATCTTGAAGCCGATCTTGGAGATCTTGGCCGGCATTCCTACTGTGGTTTATGGGTATTTTGCGCTGATGTTCGTTACCCCGCTTTTGCGATCCGTGGTGGGTAATCAAATCGGGGTGTACAACATGCTCTCGGCCGGCCTGGTGATGGGGATCATGATCTTGCCGCTGATGTCGTCCATGAGCGAGGATGCCCTAAACGCTGTTCCCAATTCGCTGCGCGAAGCTGCATACGCTTTGGGGTCCACGCGGTTTGAGGCCGCCTTACAGGTAGTGGTGCCGGCCGCCTTTTCGGGGATCGGCGCAGCGATCATTGTCGGCGTCTCTCGTGCGGTGGGTGAGACCATGATCGTAGCGATCGCTTCCGGTGCCACTTCGAAATTTACCTTCAATCCCTTGGAAGCGGCCGAGACCATGACGGCTCACATTGCCCGTATCAGCGGCGGTGATCTTTCCTACAATTCGATTGATTACAATAGTCTATTTGCGATCGCTCTAATGCTCTTCCTCGTGACCTTGGTCTTGAATTTGCTTAGCCAGTGGATTGTAAAGCGCTTCCGCGAGCAGTACGAGTGAGCCTATGTACCACTATGTTTATCCTGAAGAGACTGAACTGCAGCGTTTCATCCAAGCGCGCTACCGCAAGGCCTGGATCTGGCAGAATCTATTTTTGCTCTCCTTGCTGATTGCCGTTATCAGCCTCACGGCGCTCTTGCTGGACATTATAGATGGCTCGTTTGGCTACATCGCTTATGAGTTCAAGAAAGATCCGCTCACCATCAGCGAGAAACCGATCGAACAATTCACCAAGGAAGAATTGATTCAGGTGTTGCAGGCCAATTTGTCGCGAGGTGCTCTCAATAAACTCAACAGTGAGATGCCTTTGGAGCAACGGTCGGAGGCCGATCTGTATTCGCTGGTGTTAGAGCGTATCATCCAGATTGATACCAAGCAAACATACTCGCTCTTTGAATCTCTGTTCCGCCGAGCGGAGATCGAGGCCGAAGTGGCGGAGAAGTATCCGAACGCTCGCTTGGAATTTCGCTATTGGTTGCAGCCGGAGTTCATCGTCAGCCCCCAATCGAGCAAGGCCGAGTTTGCTGGTGTGCGGACCGCCATTTTCGGTTCATTGTGGGTGGTGCTCATTGCGATGATATTGTCTATGCCGGTGGGAGTCGGCGCAGCCATCTACCTTCAGGAATATGCCCAAAAGAACTTTATCAACAGCGTGATCCAGACCAACATCAACAATCTGGCCGGCGTGCCTTCTATCGTGTATGGCATGCTTGGCCTGGCGATCTTTGTGCGCGCCTTTGAACCGCTCACCAGCGGTGCTGTGTTTGGCATTACCGATACAAACGGTCGCACAATTTTGTCGGCCGGCCTCACGATGGGCATTCTGGTGTTGCCCTTGGTGATCATCAATGCCCAGGAAGCGATTAAGGCCGTCCCCGACTCGATCCGTCAGGCGGCCTACGGGGTGGGGGCCACCAAATGGCAGACGATTTGGAGCCATGTGCTCCCCAACGCTCTGCCCGGCATCCTCACCGGCAACATCTTGGCGATGTCGCGCGCCATGGGCGAGACGGCGCCGCTGATCATCGTCGGCGCATCCACCTTTATTAGCCAGGATCCCAGCGGACCGTTCAGCAAGTTTACAGCTCTGCCCATTCAGATCTACCAATGGACCTCACGAGCCCAATCGGAATTTCACAATATTGCTGCAGCAGCGATTGTTGTGTTGCTAGTCTTGTTGCTGCTTCTGAACACCACCGCTATCTTATTGCGCAATCGCTTCCAACGTCGTTTTTAATGCGGCGTTATCTATCCAAGGTGTTTATGGAGTGAACCATGTTTGTGTCATTACGAGAGAAAGAAGAATCGACCACCTCTACCCAAGCTGCTCAACCCACGCAGGAATACGCTATCGAGACGCGGAACCTGAACATTTACTACGGTGACTTCCTGGCCGTGCAGGACGTTAATCTGCAGATTCAGAAACAGAAAATCACGGCTATCATTGGCCCTTCCGGCTGTGGCAAGTCCACCTTGTTGCGCGCCTTCAATCGGATGAACGATTTTGTGAACGGGGCGCGAGTGGAGGGCGAAGTCTTGATGCATGGGGTCAATCTCTATGGAAAAGACATTGATCCTGTGGAAGTGCGCCGCCGCATCGGCATGGTGTTTCAGAAACCCAATCCGTTTCCCAAGTCGATCTACGAGAACATCGCCTGGGGAGCGCGCATCAACGGCTATAAAGGCAACATGGATGACCTGGTGGAGCAGGCCTTGCGAGCGGCAGCTTTGTGGAATGAAGTGAAGGACAAGCTCAAGCGCAACGCCTACGAACTCTCAGGCGGTCAGCAGCAACGTTTGTGTATCGCTCGTGCAATTGCAGTTCGCCCCGAGATCATCTTGATGGATGAACCTGCTTCCTCTCTCGACCCCATCTCTACGCTGCGCATCGAAGAGCTGATGCAGGAACTCAAGAAGAACTACACGATCATCATCGTTACCCATAACATGCAACAGGCAGCCCGCGTCTCCGATTACACGGCGATGATGATGCTCGATAGCGAAACTCGTGCTGGCACAGTGATCGAATTTAACGATACAAAGACGATCTTCACCCGACCTCGGGATAAGCGCACCGAGGATTACGTCACCGGTCGCTTTGGGTAGAAAGGACGTGCAGTGTGGGTCGATCGGCTGGGTGCCGGCCTGGCGCGCCCAAGGACCGATGGCCGAGCGCTTTCTGCCGGCCCGACACTGTAACATTTTTGGTGGGTTGGAAAATGAGTGGGATAAAGCTGCCATTTCTTTGCTTGTTTTAGGCGTTTATGTGGGAGAAAATCGAAAATATGGCGCTGAAAAAGGAAAAAGTGGGGGATTTAAACTCGCCCACCGTTATGTATGTCACATGTCACAGTGTGGCGTTTTTGGAAATTTGAGTTAAAATACGACTCTCTCTGTCAGGATAACCAGTTTGGTGGTCGAATATGCGAGGAGAAATGGTTCGGAAGGCATTTGAAAACGAATTGCAAGAACTGAAGAACGAGATCCTGGTCCTGGGCAGCATGGTGGAACAAGCGGTATTTGCCTCGATCGAAGCGCTAAAGAAGCGTGATCTTGAAGCTGCTAGGCGCATCTACGATGACGATCGCAAGATCAACGAAAAGCGCTTCGAGATCGAGGATCGCTGCATGGTTGTGATTGCCACGCAGCAACCCATGGCGCGCGACCTGCGGTTGTTGGCCTCGATACTCGAGATCACGACGGAACTGGAGCGAATGGGCGATTACGCCAAGGGCATTGCCACCATTAACATTCGCATGGGCGATCAGCCGTTGCTCAAGCCGCTGATCGACCTGCCGCGCATGGCCGAAAAAGCGTGCGACATGTTGCATCGCGCTCTGATCGCCTTTGTCAACGAGGATGCCGAAACAGCACGAGCCATCCCTCCCGAAGACGACGAGGTCGATGCGCTCTATCTTCAGGTTTATCGTGAGTTGATCACCTACATCTTGCAGGATCCCAGGAACATTGAACGGGCGAACATGTTGTTGTGGGCGGCGCACAACATGGAACGTTTGGCCGATCGCGTGACCAACATCTGCGAGCGCACTGTCTTCGTAGCGACCGGCGAAATGAAAGAATTGCAAACCACGCTCCGTCCGGATGAGATGAAGTGACGGGGAAGGGAACGACAGAATGTCCCACCCCCTAAGCGCCATCCCGGCCTCCCAGCGCGGTATCCTGTTCCTTGCGCTTCTCTTCCTGACCTCGATCCTGCTGGCCGTCTTCCAGGCATTAAATTCCCCCCTGCGGACTCTTAGCGCCCCGCTGGGCATTCTCTCCCTCCAATTTGCAGCGACACCCGAGCGGGCGTTTCAAATTTTGGTGGAATGGCAGCGGAGCTGCATCGACTGCGCTCCCATCCAAGCCTATGAAGGGTATCTCTATGCGGCCTTTGGCCTGGGCTTGGATTACCTGTTTCTGGTCAGCTACGCCCTGACGTTCTCGCTGGGCATCTTGCTGGCTGCGGCACGTCGCAGCGGGCGATGGAATCGGCCGGCCGCCGTGATGGGCTGGCTGCCTTTCGTGGCAGCGTTTTTGGATGCAACGGAGAATGCGGCCCTGTTTCGCATCTTGCTGGGAGCCTATTCAAGCCCTTGGCCACAACTAGCGACGGCTTGTGCAGAGGTGAAGTTCAGCCTGTTGGCGCTGGGGCTCGGCTTTGCTCTGGTGGCTTGGCTTTGGCCTCGGGCATCCTGATCGGCGGCGCGCTGGGGTTCTTGTCGCTGCACCCAAATTCTAAGTGGTCGTTTGTTCTCTGCGCCGATTTATTTTGCGATCAGGGTTGAGTTTCTGGTTGCCGCGCTCAGATCCTAGGGGTGAGAAGCTGCCTTTGGGTGAGCCGGCCCGTTGTGGGGTTCGGCAGGAAGCGCCGTAGGAAAAAGCCGTTCGAGCAGGAATTCGCTATGTTGGAGGAAGCAGTGGGGGAGCAGAGAGCGGTATATCCGTTCTTTCCGAAAAAAAAGAACAAGGGACGCGTTGAGAGAGCGTCCCTTGTCAGCAACGCTGCAGGCGAGGTTAGAAACTACCGGTTAGCCAGCCGCGCAATTCCATAGCGTTTACCACGCGGGTGATGGCAACAATGTATGCGGCATCTCGCATGTACGCCTTGCGTTCCAGGCTGGTTTCTAGAACGTCATGGAAAGCCGAGGTGATTTTCTCGTCCAGCCGCTTGAGGATCTCATCTTTGCTCCAGTAGAAGTTCATATCGTTTTGCACCTGTTCGAAGTAGGAACAGGTCACGCCGCCGGCGTTGCACAAGAAATCGGGGATGTCGAAGATGCCGTTCTGTTTGAGATACTCATCGGCTTCTGGGGTGACTGGCCCGTTGGCGCCCTCCGCAATGATGCGCACTCGCTTAGACATCAACTTGACGGTTTCGGCGTTGATGTGACCCTCGATGGCGGCTGGGATCAGCACATCGGCTTCTTTGGCGATCCAGGCGCCGCCGTCTTCAACGATGTAGCCGGCCTGTTCCGCTTTTTCGCGATCGATGGTGCCGTATTCGTCCACGATGGTCATCAGGAAGTGGGGATCGACGCCGTCTTTATGGCTATAGGTGAAGGCCTTTTTGGCGCGATGATCCCAGCAGGATACGCAGGCCACCCTGCCGCCCAAGATGTCCACAAAGCCTAAGGCGGCATATTGGGCGACGTTGCCGAACCCTTCGATGGCAGCCACGCTCTTGGTGGGGTCAATGCCGAGGTGTTTCATCGCTTCGCGCACAGTGTAGATGACGCCGAAGCCAGTGGCCTCTGTGCGGCCTAACGAACCGCCGCTGCCGATTGGTTTGCCGGTAAACACCCCAGGGGTATACTGGCCGACCAGCTTGGAGTACTCGTCCATCATCCAGCCCATCATCAAGGAGGTGGTGCCCACATCGGGCGCAGGGACGTCAGTGCGTGGGCCCAGGTTTTTCCACATAGCGCGCACCCAGCCTCGGCACAGTTCTTCCTTCTCTCGCAGGGAAAGAGTGGAGGGGTCCACCACGACGCCGCCTTTGCCGCCCCCGAGGGGGAGATCAGCGACGGCGCATTTCCAGGTCATCCACATGGCCAGGGCGCGCACGGTGTCGAACGTCTCAGCTGGGTGGAAGCGGATACCACCTTTGTTGGGACCCCGGGCATCGTTGTGTTGGACGCGAAAACCTTGAAAGACGCGAATAGAGCCATCGTCCATGCGTACTGGGATGCGGAAAGAGTACTCGCGTATGGGCCAGCGCAAGATTTCGGCAATGCTCGGATCGAGGTTCATTTGCCGCGCTACGCTGTCGAATTGTTTTTGGGCCATTTCGAACGGATTGATCGATTGGGACATTGTACTCTCCTGCGGTTCAAGGGATGAAAAAAATAAGCAGGCATCCTCGGACGGAACGCCCGCTCTGCTAGGATCTATGTACCATGCTTGGGTCATAAAGGAAAAACCCTGGCATTTTTAACCTAGATTGTAGGGTTCGTCAATGTGATGAACTTCGTGTTTTCGGAAGGTGCTCGCAGAATGGATATCGGAAGATTGTCATGAGCCCAGTTGGCGGATGAGTTCTTGGCGCACAATGTGCGGGTTGGCTTTGCCGGCCGCTTTTTTCATCACTTGGCCGAAGAGCCAGTTGAACACACCTTCCTTTCCCGATCGGAAGCTTTGCACTTCGTTGGGGAATTCGATCAACGTTTGACGGACGATCTCGGCGATGAAGTCGGCATCGGAGACTTGTTTCAGCCCACGTGCTTCGACGATCTCGGCGGGCAAACGGCCGCTCTTGGTAATTTCGGCCAGCACCTCGCGCCCGGTTGTCTGATTGATCTCTCCTTGAACCACGAGGGCAATCACCTCGGCTAAGGCCTGAGGCCGAATGTTGAGTTGGTAGATGTCTGCGTTGCAGGCGTTCATCAGGGCAAAGAGGTCGCCCAGGATCCAATTGGCAGCTACTTTGGGAGCGATGCCCGGCGGCAGATGGGTCACAGTTTGTTCAAAGTAGTCGGCGATAGCCCGTTCTTCTATGAGGCGCGCTGCATCTTTGGGGGTGAGGTGGTATTGGGCGATGAAGCGTTGGCGTTTGGCGTTCGGTAGTTCGGGAAGTTCGGCCCGCAGGCGTTCGAGCCAGGTTTCGTCAATTTTGAGGGGAGGGAGATCGGGCTCGGGGAAGTAGCGATAGTCGGGCGCGTCCTCCTTGCTGCGTTGGGGGTAGGTGTATTCACCGGCCTCGTTCCACCCCAGGGTTTCTTGCTCCACCGTGCCGCCGGAGGCCAGGATGCGGCTTTGGCGTTCGATCTCGTAGGCGATGGCCCGCTCGAGAGCGCGGAAGGAGTTCAGGTTTTTCACTTCGGTTCGGGTGCCTAGCTCGTGGCTGCCGGCAGGCCGCACGGAGACGTTGGCCTCGAAGCGGATCACCCCCTTTTCCATGTCGCCGCTGTTGACGCCTAGGTAGCGCAGGATGTGTCGTAGGGTTTCGCCGTAGGCCACCGCTTCCTCGGGGGAGTGCATATCGGGCTCACTGACGATCTCCAGCAGGGGAACACCGGCCCGGTTGAGGTCCACCAAAGAGCCGTTTGGGATGTGGGTCAGCTTGCCCGTGTCCTCTTCCAGGTGGATGCGGCGGATGCGGATGGTGCGTTCGCCGGCCGAGGTGTGGATCACCAGTTTGCCTCGTTCGGCCAGGGGCTGTTCGTATTGGGAAATCTGATATCCTTTGGGGAGATCGGGGTAGAAATAGTTTTTGCGGGCGAAGATGCTGACGCAGTTGATATGGCAGTCTAGGGCCAGCGCAACTTGCAGTCCCATTTCGACCGCACGGTGGTTGACCACGGGCAGGGTTCCCGGCATGCCGGCGCATATTGGGCACACGGAAATGTTCGGCGGGGCTACCGTGGTATCAACAACGGCGCAACCGCAGAACATCTTCGATTGGGTTTGCAGTTCGGCGTGGACTTCCAGTCCGATGACGGCTTCGTAGGGCATGTGGCAGATGCCAAGGCAAAAAGGAAGTTAGGCTTCGTATTCTGAGGATTCTTCTTCGATGGCTAGGACGGGTTCCTCGGTAGGTTTGCGATCCAGGAATTGCAGGGTCAGGGCGACGACTTTGGTGTAGTATTTGGTATCGCCTTTTTCCTCGTAGCGCTCAGTCCTTAGGCGACCTTCAACGTACACCAGGCTACCTTTTTTCAGGTATTCCTGGGCCACTTCTCCGAGGCGTCCCCAAGCTTCGATGTTGAACCATTCGGTGTATTCCTTGAGCTCCTCACCGGCCCTCCAGCGCTGGGTGACGCCAACCGAGAAGTGACATACTTTTCTGCCGGAGGGGGTAAAGCGCGTTTCGGGGTCGCGGCCCAGGTAACCAATGAGTTGTACGCGGTTGAGAGCAGGCATGTGAGCATCCTCCTTGGGTAGAGAGATGAGCAGGAAGCAAGATAGCGCCCTGCCGAGAAACAGAAGGGAGTACGGTCCTAAGTGTAGCGCATCTTGCCGAAAATTCAAAGGGATACTCTGGGAACTATCGAAAAGTTGATCCCAGAACCTGCAGAGACGCCCGTGAGAGTCCTGCTAGCTCAGTCCATTCTGCGAGGAGATAGCCTGGCCCTCTGGTCGGCGTAGGAAAGCTCCGTTGGTTCTGCGAGGCGAGGACATGGTCTAGAGTGGGCGCAAGGCTCTTTTATTTTGCCAGCTCCGGCTGAGACAATGGTTGCAGATATTGAGCGACTTGCTCTGCAAAGAGGGAGGTGATCAGGTCTTCGTGGAATGGCCAGGCATATTCGATGCTCACATCTGGATGCCGCTGACGGGCTTGGATCACCGAAGCGTAAATCTCATGTTCGGTGTGAGAGTTGCCGCGCAGCAACATGGTCGGTATCACGATCACCCGGCGTGCTCCTTCTTCAACGGCCTGATCGATAGCTTCGTCTACTGTAGGAGCACAAAACTCGTTGTAGCTTGCGATCACCCGGCAGCCCAGGCGGGCAGCGAGACGTTGGGCTAGATCATCTACAGCGCGCTTGTACGGATCGTTTTCCGGAGTACGTGGCCAGCGGATCACTTCTTGGGTCAATCGTTCTCGCCACGAGCGCAGGGGGCGCAGGCGCTCGGCTTTGTTGCCGGCAAATTCCAGCATCATCAGCAGTCCTACCCGCATAGGAGGATAATCGGTGGGTGGTGCGCCGTGTGCGGCCAATACAACGATGAGATGGTGGGGAAGGGGATTCACGGTCATGCTCTCCTGTACAGTTCATTCGATAGCTGATTAGGATTGGATTATAGTGTGTTGGATGGTTGGGTCAACAGGGTTTGGCCGTTTGCACGAGTTTCCCTGAGAGGGCAAGCCGTGAGGGACAGAATAGCTTGACTAGGGGGTTATGCATCTAGGATGGTGTCCACAGCGGCGATCAGTTCAGAGAGGGTGCCGACTTTCAGGATCAGGTCGCAGTAGGGAGCGTAGCGGTGCATGTCGCTGTCGCCGGCGCCCCATAGGGCTGGAGGTTCGGGGTTGAGCCAGATAGTGCGAGCGGCCCGACGGGCGAGGATGGAAAACAAGTCCAAGCGCGGATCGTTGTAGTTGTTGCGTCCATCTCCGACCAGGATCAGGGTGGTTTGGCCGTTTAGGGTGTCTAGGTAGTCGTCCACGAAGTTTTGCAAAGCGTGGCCAAGGTCGGTGTTGTAGTAGCCGGCCGGCATACGGTGGAGGACGTGAGCCACGGCGGCGTTGCCGTCGGCGCCGACAAAGTCATTGGAGATGTATTCTAGATGGTCAATGAAAGCGAAGGCGTGGGTCTTGCGGATCTGCCCTTGGAGGGTGAACAGGAAGGAGAGCATGAGTTCGGAGCAGAAGCGCATGGAAGTGCTGATGTCGCACAGGGCGACGATCTTGGGCTTGCGGGTGCGATCGCGGTGACGGATCAGGATGGGCACCGATTGGTGTTTCAGGTTGATGCGCAGGGTGGCTTTGGCATCGAGCCGGCCTTGTTTGGCGCGCTTTTGCCGAAGGGCGATGCGGGTTCGCAAGGCTATCGCTAATCGGTGCACTTCGCGTTGCAGGATCTTTTTCTCGGCGTCAGAGAGGGCCTGAAAGGGACGGTTCATCAATCCATCAATGCTCTCCGGATGCGGATGTTCGCTCAGGTTTTTAATGATCCGCTCGCCGGCGAAACGACTGAGTTGGCGCGATAAGCTTTGTAGATTCTGCTCGATGCGGGCGCGGATCTGTTCGATTCGTTGGCGATTCATCCCGATCTCCGCTAAGGCGCGCATCAGCTCTTGCAACGCCCGACGCACTTCGGGGAACGCTAGGGCGCGTTCCATCTGTTGGGCCATCCACGGCTGATAGCGCAGGTCGTTGACATGATTTAGGCCAACAAGCTTGGCCAGGGCATCTAGTTCTTCTGGGGAAAGGGGCTTGCCCTCCAACAGGCGCTGAATCTGGCGGCGTAGGTGGTCGGCCAATTGGCGCAGGGCTTCGGACAGCAGGCGGGCTTCTTCGGGGGTAAGGTCGTCAAGAATGTTATTCAAGGGCGGCTGGAACCCTGGTCCGAAGAAGAGCGGGAAGAGTTTCTCGAAGATGGGGATATGACGCGCGTCTTTGATCAAGGTGGCTCGCAGGCTCAGTCGAAAGGTCTCGCGATCTCGGATCCCTATTTTGTCCACGGCCAAGAAGGCCTCGGCACTCTCAGCCAGGCTGATGCGCACCCCAGAAGCTCGTAACGCTGAGATGAACTGTAAAATGCGGGTTTCCATGGCTGCCTCGCTTGAGGGTCAGTTGCCGGAAAAGGAGTCAAACTCGTCGGGATAGCGTTGTGTGGAGGGCTTGTAAAGGTGTCGTTTGATTTTGGCTAGGTCGCTCTCGTGTTTCAGGAGCACACTCAGGGTCTGTTCAAGGGTGTCTTGATCGAGGTGATGGGCGTTCAGAGCAACCAAGGCTTGGGCCCAATCGAGCGTTTCGCTGATGCTGGGGGCCTTGCGTAGGTCGAGTTGACGCAGATGTTGGACGAATTCTACCGCTTGGCGAGCCAGTTTTTTATCGAGGGCCGGCACTTTGAGGTGAACCACGGCCAGTTCTTCTTCTAAGGAAGGGTAGTCAATAAACAGGTATAAGCATCGCCGTTTGAGGGCTTCGCTTAGCTCGCGGGTGTTGTTGCTGGTCAGCACCACGAACGGGTGATGTTTGGCCCGCAGCGTGCCCAGTTCGGGGATGGATACCTGGAAATCGCTGAGGATCTCTAACAAGAAAGCTTCGAATTCGGCATCGGCTCGGTCGATCTCGTCAATGAGCAAGACCACGGGCTGTTCGCTCAGGATGGCACGCAACAGCGGCCGTGGCAGGAGGAATCGGGTAGAGAAGAAGATGTCTTCTTCCTTGGCCAGGAGATCGGCTGCCTGAGACAGAGTGGCAGCGCGCGACAGGGTTTCGTTCAATTTGTCTCGCAAGAGTTGGGTGTAGAGCAGTTGTTTGGCGTATTCCCACTCGTAGAGGGCCTTGGTTTCATCTAGCCCTTCATAGCACTGCAGGCGGATCAGCTCACACTCCATAGCGCCGGCCAGAGCTTTGGCCAATTCGGTCTTGCCTACGCCAGCCGGCCCCTCAACCAGGAGCGGCTTGCCCAAGCTGTGGGCGAGGTAGGCAATGGTCACGATCTCGTTGCTGGCGATGTACTGCTGTTGAGAAAGGGCACGCTGCAGGGTAGCTACGCTCTGGAAAATGTTTGGGTTCATCGTTATCGCTTCTTTCCACTCGCTTCATCAGAGGAGACATAAGGGCGGTCCTGGTTGCCGGCGCCTTGTCCACGGTTGGAGAACGAGGAGCCGCTTGGTCCAGGTAGGCATTAATTTAGAGTAGTATACTCCGGTATGGTGGAGGGCGAATTAAGTGGGCATAAGAGTTGGGGGTTGAAAGGGCAGCCAAGAACAGGTAGAGACGTTTCTTGGCTGTGCTCCCTGCTCGGCGGAGTCTCTGCCGAGCTCGGTTCTGGCCTGCGATAGTCGGCGGGGGTAGGAGGGGCCGGCGGGGCGCCAGGAGGTCCTTGCAGCGGGAGATTTTATAGTAGAATTTTTTCCTATGACGTCTTCTGCGCTTGCCGAATTTAGCTTACCTCGCGTCTATCGGGTAAATGGCGCTGGCCCAGTGCGCTGGATCGCCTCGCATGCCTTGCGCTACTGGCCCCTGTTGATTATTATGCTGATCGGCGCCTACGGCAACGGCGCGCTAGCCGGCATTGTGCCGGCCTTGGTCGGGCAGGCATTCGACGATATGTTGGCCTCGCCGCCGCGCCTAGAGGTCTTGCTGCCGACGGCGCTGTGGATCGCTGGCTCTCAGCTGTTGCGGGCTGTGTTGCAATTTGGGCGGAATTTCGGAGCCGAGTTGATCGCCCAACGTTTGGAGCGAGACATCCGTGACGAACTCTATCTGGCCTTGTTGGGGAAGAGCATGACCTTCCACAACCTGCAGCCGGTGGGGGATACGATGGCCCGCGCCACCAACGACGTGCGCGAGATCAACCTAATGTTCAGCCCTGGCCTGAACCTGGTGGTCGGTTCCTTCTTCTTCCTGATTGTGCCGCTGATCAACGGGCCTCGCCTCCACCCAAGCTTGGTGCTCGTCCCCGTGTTGTTTTTGGTTGCCTACTTCGTTGCGCTGCGTCATTATCTACGTGCTCTGTCGCCGGTGACCGACGCCGCACGGGCCACCTTTGGCAAGATGAACGCTCATTTGGCCGAGACCCTAGATGGGGTGGAGACGGTGAAGAGCGCTGCTCAAGAGCGGAGCGAAATCGAGCGCTTCGTTACCCACGCACGGCAGGTGCGCGATGCCTTCATTCGTCAGGGCGATTTGGAAGCGCGTTTTGTGCCGATGCTGTTGCTCGGTGTGACGTATGCTGCCGGCCTGTTCCATGCGTTGTGGTTGTATCGCGCCGGCGCGCTATCGGTGGGAGATGTGGTTGCCTATTTCGGCCTTTTGCGCTTGTTAGAATTCCCGACCTTTGCTTCTACCTTTGCCTACAGTCAGATCTCGCTGGGGCTCTCCAGCGCACGCCGCATTTTGGACTTGATCCATCGCCAGAATGACTTGGATCAGAACGTTAGCGGCTATGATGGGGAAATGAAGGGCGCCGTCGAGTTTCGCGAGGTGTGTTTTAATTATCCGACTGCTCAGGGACCGAAGCGCGTCTTGGAAGGGATCACGTTCACCGTGCGACCAGGACAGACGGTAGCCATCGTCGGGCAGACGGGTGCCGGCAAAACGACGCTGGTCAAGTTGATCAACCGCATTTATGACGCGTCCAGCGGATCGGTTAAGGTGGATGGGGTGGATGTGCGCGATTGGAATCTGGCGGCGCTACGGCGGCAGGTTTCGATGATTGAGCAGGATATCTTTCTTTTCTCGCGCACCATTGCAGAAAACATCGCCTTTGGAAGGCCAGACGCAAGCCGAGAGGAGATCGAGGCGGCCGCTCGAGCAGCTCAAGCCCATGAGTTTATTATGGAGCTAGAACACGGCTACGATACGGTGATCGGCGAACGGGGGGTTACTCTCTCCGGAGGCCAGCGCCAGCGCATCGCTTTGGCTCGCGCTTTTTTGACCGATCCACGCATTTTGATCTTGGATGACTCGACCTCGGCGATTGACTCGGCCACCGAGGATCGAATCCAACGCGCCATCGCCGCGGCCGCTAAGGGGCGTACTACGTTTATCATCACCCACCGCTTGTCGCAGATTCGCTGGGCCGATCTGATCGTTGTGCTTGGTAAAGGGCGCGTGGTCGCCATCGGCGCCCATGATGAGTTGATGAAAGCTTCGGAGGCGTATGCACGCCTGTTTCGAGAATGATGGAAATATATGATGAAAGTTGCTGTGGTTGGAGCAGGCTTTGGAGGTTTGGCAGCTGCGTTTGATCTGGCTCGCGCCGGCCATGGGGTGACGATTCTTGAGGCGGCCGATTCGGTCGGCGGTTTGGCCAGCGGTTTTCGCGAGCCGCATTGGGAATGGTCGGTGGAGAAGTTCTATCATCACTGGTTTCAAACCGATCGGGCAATATTGGGCCTGATTCGCGAATTGGGATGGGAAGACAAGGTGTTGTTTCTTCGCCCGTTGACAGTGATGTATCATAACGGGCGGTTTTATCCGTTTGACTCGATCGTTAAGGCGTTGTTGTTTCCTGGGCTGGGGTTTGGGTTGGATAAGATACGCTTTGGGTTGGTGGGGTTGTATCTGCGCTTGACCAACCACTGGCAGCCGCTAGAGTCGGTCACCGCTGAGGCGTGGATGAGCCGTTGGGCCGGCCGGCGGGTGTATGAGAGGATGTGGAAGCCGTTGTTGGTGGGCAAGTTCGGGCCATATGCCTCTCAGGTCAATATGGCATGGTTGTGGGCGCGTTTGAAAGCCCGTACCACACGCTTGGGGACGTTTGAAGGTGGGTTTCAAGCTTTTGCCGATGCCTTTGCCGATCGTCTACGCGAGATGGGGGTGACGATCCGGCTGGGGGTGGCTGTGCGCCGAATTCGGTCGAACCCGGCTGGGGGGTTGGTGGTCGAAGCGAGCGAGGGGCAGGAGGCGTTCGATCAGGTGTTGGTCACCATATCTCCGCGGGGACTGGCAGCCATGTGTCCCGATCTTCCACCGAGTTATCTGCGGGGATTGTTGGCCTTGAAGTCGTTGGGGGCGGTGGTCATGGTGGTCTCGCTCCGAGAGCAGTTGTCGCGGGAGGGATACTATTGGTTCAATCTGCCTAAGGAGGCTGGGTTTCCTTTTTTAGCGTTGGTCGAGCACACCAATTTTCTCTCGCCGGCTTATTTTGGGGGCGATCACATTGTCTATGCCGGCGATTATCTGGAGCCGGAGCACGAATATTTTTCGCTGAGCGAGGGCGAGCTGTTGGAGCGCTTTTTGCCGGCCTTTTTGCGCATTAACCCGGCCTTTCGACGGGATTGGATCAAGAAAGTCTGGGTGTTCAAGACAGCCTATGCTCAGCCGGTGCCCATGGCGAATCATTTGCGCGCAATACCGGCAATTCGCACGCCCGTGCGTGGGTTGTATTTTGCCTCGATGAGCCAGGTGTATCCGTGGGATCGGGGCACCAATTTTGCAGTTGAGATCGGCCGCCGCGCCGCCGCGCAAATGTTGGAGAATGAAGCTGAGTAACTAAGGAGCGCTTATGCTGGATGGATTTGTCAAGCCCCGCTATGACGAGGGCGGTTTTGCTTCGCTCCCCGGTCGGGTTCAACAGGCTCTGCTTTCGGGAAGGTATGATGCAGTGGTGTTCTGTTTGGCCGATGGGTTCGGTTGGCGATTTATTGAGCGTTTCCAGTATGAGCCGTTTTTGCGGCGCCTGTTTGCGCTGGGAAGGTTAGATCGGTTGACGTCGCAGTTTCCCTCCACCACGTCGGTTCACGTGACCACCATTCATACGGGACTGACGGTCGGGGAACATGGGGTTCTGGAGTGGTTTTACTACGAGCCGCTGTTGGACCGGTTGATTGCCCCGCTGCTGTTTTCGTATGCCGGCGATAAGGAGCGGAATACGTTGCGGTCGCACATCTCGCCGCGGCGCCTGTTGCCGGCAAGTAGGCTATATGCGGCCTGGCGTCGGCAGGGGATCGATGCCCATGTGTTCGGGTCTCGAGATCATACGCCGTCCACCTATTCGAAGGCGGTGATGTATGGGGCGTTGCTGCATCCGTTCAAGACGCTTAGCGAAGCGTTGATCAACATCGGGTTGCTGCTGGAGAGCGCTTCTCGACCGCTGTATGTGCATTTGTACGCTGGCGATATGGATGGGATTTGTCATACTTATGGTCCGACAGCGCCTCAAACCGAAGCAGAATTTCAAACGTTCTTGTTGCTCTTGGAACACTTTTTTACCCGTTTGGCGCCGGCCCGAAAGCGGGTATTGTTCTTATTTACGGCGGATCACGGCGCAGTGGAGGTCGATCCGAAAACCACGATCTATCTGAACATCGATCCGCAGTTTCAAGGGGTGGAACGATTCTTGCGAACCAACCACCGCGGCATGCCTCTCGTCCCGGCCGGGTCGCCGCGGGATATGTTTTTGTACATCAAAGAAGGGTTGGTAGATGAGGCTCAGGCGTTTTTGGCCGAGCGACTGGCGGGTCGAGCAGAGGTGGTGAAGGTGGATACGCTGATTGCCGAGGGGTATTTTGGTCCAACGCTGACTTCAACGTTTCGCGAGCGGGCCGGTGACCTGGTGATCTTGCCCCGAGCGGGCGAGTCGGTGTGGTGGTATGTCCGGGATAAGTTTGTGCAGAAGTATTATGGCCATCACGGGGGGTTGACGCCGGAAGAGATGGAGATCGGGCTGTTCACCTGCGAGTGGGAATAGGTTGTGCTTGCCGCAGGGAAGCCAGGGTGTTGTTTTCGTAAAATGTCGGTCGGTTTGGCCTCTGCTATAATAGTGACAGCATGTATCTGGTTACCGGCGGCACAGGGTTTATCGGCCGTGCCTTGTTGCGACATTTGTGTGAGGCGGGACCGCGGGTGCGCGTTCTGCTCCGCCCTTCACCCCACACGCCGCGGCTGCCGATCGGGGTTCCGGTGGAAGCGGTCGTGGCCGGCCTGGACGATTGGCGCGGCTTGCGCGCCGCCGTGGCCGGCGTAGACTATGTGATTCACCTGGCTGGGGCCGAGAACCAAGGCCCTCACGCCGATCTGTTAAAGACGGATGTTCTGGGGACGAAGAATCTGGCCGAGGCGGCCGCTGATGCCGGCGTGAAGCGGCTGATCTATGTGAGCCATTTGGATGCCGATCGGATGTCGGCCTTTCCGGTGCTGCGCGCCAAGGGGATCGCCGAGGAGCATATTCGCCGCTCGGGCGTTCCGTTCACCATTCTGCGCTCGGCGGTCGTCTTTGGCCCGGAGGATCATTTCACGGTGACCCTGGCTCGCCTGCTTCGTTATGCGCCGCTCTTCCCGTTGCCGGCCAGCGGTCGCACAGTGGTGCAACCATTGTGGATCGAAGACCTGATCACCTGTATTCTCTGGGCGGTGGAGCGTCCGGAGATGGAAAATCAGACCTACGAGATTGGAGGGAGCGAGTATTTTACCCTGCGCGAGGTGGTGGAGATTATCATGGAAATGACCCAACAGCGCAGGATGGTGGTCTCGCTCTCGGTGCCGATGGTGCGTGCTTTGATCGTCACGCTGGATGCTATCTTTCCAAATTTTCCGATCTCGTCGTTTCACTTGGACTATGTCTCGCTGAGTCGCACGTGTCCGGTGGATAATCTGCCCCGTTTCTTTGGGCTGATGCCGGCCCGTTTTACGTATCGCTTGGAATATCTACGCCGTCGGTCATGGACACAGCGCTTGGAGCGTTGGGCGACGGTTCACTGGAAGCGGCTGGCCGAGCGCCTGCGGGAACGGTTCCCGGCCTTGCGGCCGCCGGAGTAAAATCTGTTTGGTTGTTGGGCGTTGGCTGTATGTGGACCATTCGTGTGCTTGAGAGCCCGGAAGAGATGGTCGCGGTGGAGGAACTCCAGCGCCAAGTTTGGCCTGGTTCGGAGACGGAGATCGTGCCGGCCCATTTGTTGATCGCTGCGGCCCATAACGGCGGCTTGGTGTTGGGAGCCTTCGAGGAAGGGCGACTGATCGGGTTTGTGTTCGGTTTTCCAGGGTTGGAGTTTCTGCCGGATGGGCCGCATCCTAAGCATTGTTCGCACATGTTGGGGGTGCTGCCCTCTCATCGGAACAGCGGCGTGGGCTTTGCGCTCAAGCGCGCACAATGGCAAATGGTGCGCCATCAAGGGATCAGCCATATCACATGGACGTATGACCCGCTCTTGAGTCGCAATGCGTATTTGAATATCGCCAAGTTGGGCGCAGTGTGCAACACGTATCTGCGCTCGGTCTACGGCGACTTGCGCGATGGGTTGAATGCCGGCCTGCCAACAGATCGCTTCCAGGTGGATTGGTGGATCCTCACCCGCCGTGTGGAGAGTCGGTTGAGCGGGCGTCGGCGTCGGATTCTTGGGTTGGCCGACTTCGAACAAGCCCAGGTCCAGGTGCTGTATCGAGCCGCTGAGGGTGATGACGGTTGGTTGCATCCCCCTGAGCAGTTTGCGATGCCCGAGGGGCCGCTAGCGTTGGCCGAAATCCCTTCTGACTTCCTCGCCCTTAAGGCGACCGATTTGGCCTTAGCGCGAGATTGGCGTTTCTTCTCGCGGGAGGTGTTTGAGAGTGTATTCAAGGCTGGCTATTTGGTCACCGATTTCATTTTCGATCGTGCGTCGGGGCGCAGTTGGTACGTGTTGACCAACGGGGAGTCCACACTGGGGGAGGAGTAAACGCTAGGGCCGGCGTCCCGTCCTGTACAAGGAGAGAGCAATGCTGGAATCTCTTGGTAATTTTCTAAACGCCCTGATCCACCTGATTCTTTCACTGTTTCAACGCAAACCGGCGCCAACGCCGCCGGAACCGCCATCCAAGCCTGCTGAACCTCCTGCCGGGCCGGCCCTCCCCCCCGACAATCTCACCGAACCGGCGCTCCCGACCCCGGTCAACGTTCTGCTGATCGTCTTCAACCCGATCATGCAGAACGGGCAATCGCTCTCGGAGTTCATGGGATGGTATCACCCCAATCAGCTGATCGCCGGCTTTCTTGACGATCTGCAAGAATGTAGTTATGGCCTAGCAGCGTATCGGATTGTGCAACGGGTGGACTTGGAGGAATTCACCATCCTCGTGGATGGTTTTCGTTATACGCCGCAAACCTATCTCGATGTGCTGCAAAAGACAGCGCCTCCCCATTCCCCGTCCCTGGCCGATTATGGTCAGATTCTCTCTCGTTTCAATGTTCTGGATCGGGTAGCTCGCCGGGAGATTGATGAAGTATGGATTATGGCGTTTCCCTATGCGGGTTTTTATGAATCAGTGATGGGTGGAGCCGGAGCGTTTTGGTGCAACGGCCCGGTATTGCAGGGCACCGAAAGCTGTCCGCGCCGCTTTGTGGTGATGGGGTTTAGCTACGAGCGATATGTGGGCGAGATGCTCGAGGCGTTTGGCCATCGCGCTGAGTCGATCTTGACCAAGACCTTTGAGCGGCTAAGCGGCGAGGCCAATCTCTGGCAGCGCTTCACCCGCTACGATAAGATCGCACCTGGGAAAGCCGCTTGCGGCACCATCCATTTTGCTCCAAACAGTGAGCGGGATTATGATTGGAACAATCCCCGTTTGGTTCCTAGTGAGTGTTACGACTGGTTGCTGAATTTTCCGGTCTTTCGCGGCGATGTGCGTTTGGTGAACGCCGATGAGTGGGGGGACGGTAACCTCCGTCTGCATCATACGTGGTGGCTCAAGCATCTGCCGCATGCCCCTGGCCGTAAAAACGGCATTCATCACAATTGGTGGAAGTATGTGCTGGATCCGAACGCAGTGGTGTAGAGGGGTTGCGCAGGATAGGGGGAGCACAGTCAGGCGCCGTCAAAATACGTGAATCATAACCCTCCTGCCTATCCTTTCTCTCTTTGAGCAAGGCGCGTATAATCACTGTGATGGCTTCTCTTCCCGTGCCTGTCCAAACCGTTGCTGCCGGCCGTTTGCGGGCCATGAATGCCTGGCGCGACCTGTACCAGGTGGCCGATTTGATCGAAGTGTGCTTTGCTCGCTCAATGGAAGGGGAAAGCGCCCTCTACGCCCGAGAGATGCGCCGCGCAGCTCGAGCGCCGGCCTGGCTGCGCCTCTTGGAGGGCGTGTCTTCGGCGCCCTTGCATGGCTTTGTTTGGGAAGAAGATGGGAAGATCGTTGGCAATGTCAGTGTGATTCCCTTTTATTATCGTCGTCGGCGCATTTTCCTGATCGCTAATGTGGCCGTTCATCCGCAGTATCGTCGGCGAGGAATCGCCCGTGCGCTGACAACCCATGCCATGAAGCAGGCCCGTCGTCAGGGCGCCGATGAACTCTGGCTGAACGTTCGTGAGGATAACCCCCAAGCAGTTCGGCTGTATGCGGATCTCGGCTTCTGGGAACATTCGCGCCGCACCCAGTGGAGGCCCGATCTTTCGTTTTTGCCGTCATTTCCCTCGGTGGTCCAAGTGGTCCCGCGCCGGCCGGAGCATTGGCCGCAACAGCGGGCCTGGCTTCAGCATTTGCATCCGCCTGAGCTGGCTTGGTACCGCAACTGGGACTTAAATCACTTGGCCCCTGGTCTGTTTCACCGATTGCGCCTTTTCCTTTCTGATGTCTCCGTCCAGCAATGGTCGGCCTTGAAGGACGGAACCCTGCAAGCGGTTCTGGCCTGGACCTCGAGCGGATTAGGCCACGACATGCTTTGGCTGGCCCTCAGATCGGACTCGGCTCTCGATGCGGTGACCGGCTTGTTGATCCATGCCCGATCGGTTCTTGGGCGTCGTACGCTGCTTCTCGAACAGCCGGCCGGCGTAGCCGAGGAAGCGCTTCGGATGGCTGGCTTTGTCCCGCATCGAACCTTGATCTGGATGCAGGCCGCCGGCGCATAGGGATGAGCCCCTTAACTTACTCCGAGAACAGAAAGGATTGAAGATGGAACGCTTTCTCACGCGTTGGATCATTAGTAGCCTAGCGATTTGGGTGGCTATTTCGATCGTCCCAGGCATTGATGGCAGGGGAGATTGGATCTCGATCGTTCTCCTGGGCCTGATCTTCACCTCTGTGAACACTTTCATTCGTCCCTTGGCGAAGTTGGTAGGCTGCATCCCGATTATCCTGACCTTGGGCCTGTTTACCTTGGTCATCAACGCCTTTCTCTTTTGGCTCACCGGTCAAATCGGACTAGCTTTTGGCGTAGGGTTCACCACCGACGGGTTTTGGCCGGCGTTTCTGGGCAGCTTGGTCGTGAGCTTGGTCAGCCTGATCATGGGGATATTCCTGCGCGAGAATGGTCGAGAACGTAAGAAACAGTCGTGATGGGCTTTCTGAGTGATATGATCATAAAAAACATGTGGTGCCGGCCTAGCCGTTTGTGACAAGTAGACTATTGATTGAGTTGGAGGCTTTTTCGCCTGTCTTCGGGCGAGCGATTTTCTTGGCCAGTTGGCCTATTTCCTGAGTTTTGCTGATCGGTAGAACGTCTACGCGCCGCGATCGGGGTAGGTAGGCTTCGGTGAGCGGAGAATAGGCTGGTTATCTTACACGATCGCGTCGTCATCTATCTCATCAAAGCGGACACCAAGACCATGGAGCGAGTCTACCTAGTTCACTGCGATCGCTACGATTCTCAAGCAATCGCAAAGAGTATTGTTGTTGCAGCTCAGGCGCTCGGGGTTTCTCTTCCCCATAATCAATCCGTTTGGCTTCATCCTTCTTGCCCGTGGGCACATTCCCAATTTGCGCCTCATGCCTTCACTCACCCAGCTATCTTAGAAGGCGCCATGCTTGCCTTGCAGGGGAATGCCTATACCATCGCTACAAACAGCCTGACTGGCTTTCCGACCCGCTATTCCTATCAAAAAGCAGGATACAACGATTTAGTTCGCAAAAAGAACGTTCGGTTGGTGGCGCTGGACGAACTTCCGACCTCGCATGTGCCAACCGCTTCCGATGCGCTGGTACATAAGGAAGTTCCGCTGCCGCATTGGGTACGAACAGCGCCCTTCACAGTAGCGTTGCCGAAATTAACTGGGAGCACCTTTCTTTCCTATGCGGGCGCGCTTCGTCATCATCTCAGCCTGCTTTCAGGGCCGGCCCAGGTGCAACACCATCATCGCCTGCCGGCCAAAATGGTAGACCTGCTGCCGATTGCCCCGCCGAATTTGATCGTTGTAGACGCCATCCAAGCTGCTCATGAGGGTGGGGAACTCTCAGGACGCCCCGTTGCTTTGAACCTCTTGATTATTGGGACGAATTTAGTTGTTGTGGATGCTATCTGCGCCTTGGCGTATGGGTTAAACCCAATAGAGATGCCCCACTTACAAGTTGCTGCTGAACGTGGCTATGGGCCGATCGATCCGGCACAGATTGCTGTCTTGGGAGAGCTTTCTCTAGACGAACTCAGACGACGAGGCCAGCAGGTCAAAGGCGTGGACCCCTTGCCGGAACATTACCCACTTCCCCCTCAGGTTCGGGTGGTGCGTTCGCCCAAGGCAGAGATCTTCGGGACGGCTGGCGGATTGACCGAAGTCTTTTTCACCTTTGAACATGCCGGATTTTCGTGGAGGAAAGCCCGAGAGACCACCCTGGTGATCGGTCCAGTGGATGCCGTTCCAGATGGAAAGAGCGATGTGGCGACTATCCTCTTTCTCGATGACACCTCTCGTGTGACCTCGTATCGTGGATATAGCCGCATTGCCCGGTTGCGCGGGCGCAACATTCCGCTCAGCACGCTGCTGAGCGAAGTGCCGTACATCATGCAAGTTGGAAATTTGCGTAATTCCTTGGGTGGGGAAATGCTCCTCGCACGTCTGACCTCGCAGATCATGCGCCTGTATTATGCTTGGTTGATCCCTCAAAAGTCGTCTATGGAAAAGGAGGTGATTGTTTGACAAAGAGCGAACCATCTTCTCTAGAACGAAGTCTGTAGAAAGACCCAGTGCGAATCTTCCTAAACTCTCCATTCAATCAACATCGAAAGGAGAATGGACTATGTTTGCCACCCTACAGAGAATCGGTCGTTCGCTAATGCTCCCGATTGCCGTGCTTCCTGCGGCGGGTATTCTCTTGCGCTTTGGTCAGCCTGATCTGCTCAATATCGCCTGGTTGGCCGATGCCGGCGGAGCCATTTTTGGAAACTTACCTTTGCTGTTTGCTATCGGCGTGGCAGTCGGCTTCACCGCAGATATTGGAACAGCAGGCGTAGCCGGCGCTGTTGGGTACTGGGTATTCACCAAGGTTCTGGTGGATATTTCCAAGTCCGTGTACGGCGATAAAGGAGCTGAAGTGAACATGGGCGTGCTGGCCGGCATCCTGATGGGTCTCACGGCAGCCTGGCTGTATGAGCGATACCACACCATCAAGTTGCCGGAATGGCTAGCGTTCTTCGGCGGCAAACGCTTTGTACCGATTGTCACGGCTTTTGCGGCGCTGGTGCTGGGCATCGTCTTCGGCCTGATATGGTACTGGCCGGAGCAGTTGCTGGCTGCGGTGGGCAATTGGGTAATTGGCGCCGGTGCGCTGGGCGCAGCTATTCACGCCTTCTTGAATCGTTTGCTGATCCCGTTTGGGTTGCACCATGTGGTCAACAGCATCGTTTGGTTCCAATTCGGCGATCTGACCCGATTCTTCGATACGGCCGGCAGAGAAGGCGGTCTATTCATGACGGGCTTCTTCCCGATCATGATGTTTGGCCTGCCGGCAGCTGCTTTAGCGATGTATGTGACTGCTAAGGAGAAAAACAAGAAAGCCATCGGCGGTGTGTTATTCAGCGCAGCCCTAACGTCAATCATCACAGGAATCACCGAGCCGGTCGAGTTTGCCTTCATGTTCGTTGCGCCGGTGCTTTACGTGCTCCATGCGGTGCTCACAGGCATCTCGGCCTTCGTTACGATCGCCTTGGGATTGCGTCATGGCTTTACATTCTCCTCTGGGCTGATCGACTACCTCCTCAACTTCGGGATCGCCACCAACCCGTTGCTGTTGCTGGTGGTGGGTGTGGTCTTTGGTGTGATCTACTACTTTGTCTTTGTAGCTGTGATTCGCGCCATGGATATTCCCACGCCTGGGCGCGAACCCGAGGTCGCTGAGGAGTAACGCGGCCTGGGATAAGCTCATGCTGGGAGGGGAGGTCTTGCGTCCTGCCGGACCTCCCCTCCTCCGCACCTGTTTGGATGTGTAAAATTTGAGTTTAGGCGGCTGCGAACCTCTTGCCTCTATGTTCCTGTCAGTCGATGGGAGTCTCGATAAGACGGTCGGATACTCAAAGCAGGTTCTTTGCGGCCGAGGTTCGGCCAAGGGTGTTGATGGGAACGGAAGGTAGGCAGTTGTCAAGATAATCCTGTGTCCGAATATGTAGCAATGCAATGGAGGCAACCATGGAAATCCGCGAACGCGCGTTAAAGTTTCTAGAAGCCTTGGGTGGGGCGGAGAACATTGAGGAGATTGAAGGCTGCATCACTCGTCTGCGCGGCACGGTCAAGGATCCCTCAAAAGTGGATGTAAAGAAATTGCAGGCCCTAGGCATCATCGGACGTCCGATTTTGATGGGCAAGGGGATTCAAATCGTGGTTGGGACACATGCCGAGTTGATCGGAACCGAGATGAATAAGATCATGAGGGGAGGATGAAAATTGAGGTCGTTGCCCCGCTGAGCGGTCGTGTCGTGTCGCTGGAGAAAGTGCCCGATCCGGTATTTTCACAACGCATGTTGGGCGATGGGCTGGCGATTGAGCCGACGGAGGGACGGGTGGTCGCACCGGTCAGCGGCCGGCTGAGTGTGTTTCACAGTTCGAAGCACGCGTTCGTCGTTCAGGCGTCGGAAACGGTGGGCGTTTTGGTTCACATCGGGTTGGATACGGTGAAATTGCAAGGTCGCAGCTTTTTCTCTGAAGTGCAACTAGGGGACCAGGTGCAGGCCGGCCAAGAGTTGGTTCGCTTTGACCTCCAGAGTGTTGTGGACGCCGGCTATTCGCCGCTTTCACCAGTCATCTTGCCAGATCTACCGTCGCACTATCGGATTGAGAAAACGAATCGAGAGCAGGTGCGGGCCGGCGTAGATATCTTGTTGGTGATTCTTTTCGACGAAAGAGAATGACTGGATCGAATGCCTTATGCGCATTGCTGTGATCGGCTTGGGCGACATCGCCCAAAAAGCTTACTTGCCTTTGTTGGCTTCTTGGGAGGGGATCGAGCTTTTTTTGTGCAGTCGTTCTCCGGCTACTGTGGAGCGTTTGCAGAGGCAATATCGCGTGTTGTCTGGGACAACGAACCTCAGCGATGTGCCAAAATGGAATCCAGACGCTGCTTTCGTGCTAACGCCTTCGCCAACACACGTAGCAGCGGCTCGCTTTTTGTTGGAGGCCGGCATTGATGTGTTTCTGGAGAAGCCGGCCACGCTTCATAGCCAAGAGACGCTAGAGATAGCGCAACTGGCAGATTCCCAGGAGCGAATCCTGATGGTGGGCTTCAATCGGCGCTTCGCTCCATTGCATCAGCAAGCCAAAGCGCTCTGGCAAGAACGCCCAATCGGTTTCTGTGTGCTCGAAAAGCATCGCGCTACGGCAGCTCATCCCGACCTGTTTAGCAATTACCTTGATGATACCATTCACATCATTGACCTGTTGCGCTTCTTCTGCGGGGAGGGCGAGGCGCTTTTTACGGTTCAACAGGTGAGAGAAGGGCGACTGGTTGGCGCGGTGAGTTTGATCGCCTTGCATGGAGGGGGATATGGTCTGGTGGTTACCAGCTTGCAGGCCGGCGGTTGGCGCGAGCAGTATGCCTTGCATGGCTCGGGGAGATCGTTGTATCTGGATGCGTTTTCGCGGTTGCGCTTGGTGAGCGATGGGAGCGAACAGGTGTGGGAGCTAGGAAGTGGGGAATGGCGGCCTATGTTGGAGGCGCGAGGATTCGTCAGCCAGATTGCGCATTTTTTGACATGCGTTCGCCATCGCCAATCGCCATTGACATCGGCTTGGGAGGCCTATCGCACCCAGAGTTTGTTGGAAGAAATGGTAGCCCGACGAAAGGAATGAGATGATCAAGCGCTTGTTGGATGCCAATCCATCGGACTTCATGGGCATGTCGGCCCATGAGTTGATCGAAAGTATTCGGCTGAGTGATGGACGGGCGGTGGCTGCCGAAGTGGTTGCTGTGGCTCCACCGTTGCTGGATAAGGTGTCGAATGCTGAACTGGCTGCGGCCATGGGCGCCGATCTGATCCTGTTGAATATGTATGATGTGACTGCGCCGCAGGTGATGGGGTTTCCCGATCGGGTTCCGACAGAGAATCGCTCGTCGGTTTGGGGGAGGATGACGCTCGGGCGAGGGGTCACTTTGGGGCAGGTAAAGGATTGGGTGGGCCGTCCAGTTGGGATTAATTTGGAGCCGATCGAGAATCGCGAGTCGATCACGACCAGCGGCAGGTTGGCCTTGCCAGAGAATGCGCGCGCTGCGCTAGAACAGGGAGCAGATTTTTTGGTGCTTACTGGTAATCCCTATACCGGCGTAACGATAGATGGGATCCGTCGCGCTTTGAGGCAAATTCGCGAGGCGGTGGGGGATGCGGTGGTGATCTTGGCCGGGAAAATGCATGCTGCCGGCACCTCTGGCCCGCTGATCACGTCGGAGGATATTGCTGCTCTGGCCGATCACGGAGCGGATGGGGTGGTGTTGCCTGCGCCGGGCACCGTCCCTGGTATGACCGTGGAACGGGTTCACTCGCTGGTCGAGCAGGCCCACCGCTATGGTTTGTTGGTAATGAACACGGTAGGGACCTCCCAAGAAGGGGCAAATGTTTCTACAATCGAGCAATTGGCGATCATGAGCAAGATGACCGGCGCCGATATTCATCATCTTGGCGATGCTGGAACGATTGGGATTGCCGTGCCGGAGAATATCCTGGCTTGGTCGTTGGCTTTGCGTGGTCGCCGTCACACATGGCATCGTATGGCCGCTTCTCTTCGCCGATGAAGGTGAGCGATGTACCAGGAATATCTTCATCATCTATCGCACTTGCTGGCGCGCCTTGAAGAGACCCAGGGTGAGGCGATTCGTCAGGCAGCCCTTCGAGTGGGGAAGACGTTACGTAACAAAGGCTGGGTCTATGCTTTTGGAAGCGCACATTCGCAACTTTTGGCGCTAGAGATCCAGGGCCGGGCCGGCGGCTTGTATCCGGTGTATACGATCGTGGATCCATTGTGGGGGCGAGCAGAACGCCTGGAGGGCCTGGCTCAGGTTTTATTGGAAGATGTCCCCCTGCGGGCCGGCGAGACCTTGTTTGTGATCTCGAATTCCGGGCGCAATCCGTTGCCGGTGGAGATGGCCGTGCACGCCAAGCAGCGTGGGGCGTCGGTGATCGCCATCACGTCGCTGGCCCATTCCCAGAGTGTCACGTCGCGCCATTCCAGCGGAAAGAAGCTGTATGAGCTTGCGGATGTGGTTCTGGATACCGGTGCGCCGGCCGGCGATGCCTGTCTGGAAGTGGCCGGACTGTCGGTCAAGATTGGACCGGTCTCTACAGTGTTGGGTGCTATACTTATCAATGCCGTGATGGTAGAGGCCGTTCAGTATTTGCTGGAGCGGGGCGAGGCACCGCCTGTTTTGATGAGTTCCAATCTGGATGGCGGCGACGCCCACAACGCGCGCTTGAAAGCGCGCTATCGCGGCATCTCTGGTGGTGGTTTGTTCGGTCTACATGGTTGATGGAGAGGATGCCTATGCCTTATGTGTTTTACAACGCCCGAGTGGTGACGCCAAGGCAGGAGATCGAGAATGGCGCAGTGGTCGTCTCCGAGACGGGCCAGATCGCTTACGTAGGGCCGATGGACGGCCGGCCGACCGTGGACGGCGCCCAAGTAGACCTTCAGGGCCGTATCTTGGCGCCGGGCTTGATCGATGTTCACGTTCACGGCGGGAAGGGGATTACCTTCGGCAACTTAGATCGCTTGGAAGAGGAGATACGTTTCTATTCTGAATGGGTGGCTAGCGCTGGAGTCGCTGGTTTTGTATGCTCGGTGGCTGCGCCGAATACCGAAACTCTGTTGCGCATTGTGGATTGCTACGCAACGATCTTTGAACGGGGATTACCGGGCGCCGAGGCCCTGGGTCTCCACCTGGAGGGCCCTTACCTGAACCCCGAGCGGAAGGGCGCCTTTAACCCGGCTTGGTTGCACCTTCCTACGCTGCAGGAGGCCGAGGCCTTGCTGCAAGCCGGCCGAGGCTGGATCCGTCAGGTGACACTGGCCCCCGAACTGCCTGGCGCACTGGAGACAGCAGCTCGTTTCCGGGCGGCAGGCGTGGTGGTGGCTTTGGGACATAGCAATGCTGATTATGAGACGGCTTGGCAGGCCTTGCAAGGCGACTTTCGACATGTGACTCACACCTACAACGCTCAACGAGGCTTCCAACATCGCGAGCCCGGCGTCGTAGGGGCGGTGTTGACCTCGGAGGGAACGACCGCTGAACTGATTGCCGACCTGGTCCACGTCCATCCTGGGGCGATGCGCTTACTCGTCCGTTGCCTGGGGCGTGATCGGGTGGTGTTGGTGACCGATGCCATGGCCGGCGCCGGCCTGGCCGATGGACAGTATGAATTGGTGGGCCATCCGGTCACTGTCAAAAACGGCATGGCTACCCTGGCTGATGGCACCCTTGCCGGCAGCACAGTCCTCCTGAACCAGTGTGTGCGCAACATGCACTTGGAGGTCGGTGTGCCCTTGCGAGAAGCGGTTCAAATGGCCTCGCTCAATCCAGCACGGGCCATGGGGCTGGACTCTCGCCTGGGAAGCCTAGAGGTAGGCAAGGATGCCTCGCTAGTGGTCTTGGACGACCAAGCTAGGGTGTATTTGACTGTAGTCAGAGGGAAGATCGTCTACCGGAGCGACTAGCTTCCACATCAGAGCGAACGGTGCAGTTGCCTATTTCCACCATTCCTGTCCAAAATATGACAACTCGCGGGGGGATTCGGGCCATAAATAACTAACGCGCAACTTGGGGAAGGGGATACACTTAGCAGGAATGCCAAAATGCGCCTACCGATGACCAAATCGCGTGGGCGTTCTTCCTCGCCAAGGGAAGGTTTGCGCGTTCAATTCAAAGCACCATCCGTTCGCAGACGCATTTGCTGTGCTAGAATTCAATAATGGCAAATCATCAGGTCGGATGACCTGTTTCTAAGGCAAGGAGCAGAGTATGAAGCGACCAATCATTGCAATTGATGGTAACGAGGCGACTGCCTCGGTGGCGTATCGCGTCAACGAGGTGATCGCGATTTATCCGATTACGCCCTCTTCCCCGATGGGCGAGTTTGCTGACGAGTGGGCATCCAAGCACAAGAAGAACATATGGGGTACAACGCCGACGGTGATCGAAATGCAATCGGAGGGCGGCGCCGCAGGAGCCGTGCACGGAGCGCTTCAAACTGGCGCGCTGACCACCACCTTTACCGCCTCTCAAGGGCTCTTGCTGATGATCCCGAACATGTACAAGATCGCCGGCGAACTAACCAGTACAGTCTTTCACGTGTCGGCTCGCGCCTTGGCGACCCATGCTCTGTCGATCTTTGGCGATCATCAGGACGTGATGGCCGTGCGCCAGACTGGCTGGTCCATGCTCTGTTCGGGGTCGGTGCAGGAAGCACATGATTTTGCGCTGATCGCACAGGCAGCCACCTTGAAATCGCGCGTTCCCTTCATCCACTTCTTCGATGGATTCCGCACCTCGCATGAGGTCAACAAGATTGAGATGTTGACCGACGACGATCTGCGGGCCATGATCGACACAGAGTGGGTGACGGCCCACCGCGAGCGTGCCATGAAGCCGGAGCAACCCGTGTTGCGCGGCACCGCGCAAAACCCCGATGTATATTTCCAGATGCGTGAGGCTGCCAACCCCTTCTATCTGGCCGTCCCTGCCATCACCCAGGAAATGATGGACCGATTTGCCGGCCTGGTTGGTCGTGAATATCACTTGTTCGATTATGTAGGCCATCCTCAGGCTGAGCGCGTGGTGGTCCTGATGGGTTCGGGAGGAGAAACGGCCGAGGAGACGGTCAACTATCTGGTCGAGCGCGGCGAAAAGGTGGGTGTGGTGCGCGTCCGACTCTATCGTCCGTTCTCGATCCACCACTTTCTGGCTGCCCTGCCCGAGACGGTGCGCTCCATCGCCGTGCTGGATCGCACTAAAGAGCCGGGCGCAGCCGGCGAACCGCTTTACCTGGATGTAGTGGATGCACTGGTTGAGGGAGGCCGTTCTCACATCAAGGTGATCGGTGGGCGGTATGGCTTATCGTCGAAAGAATTCACCCCGGCGATGGTCAAGGCGGCGCTCGACGAGCTCAAGCGGGAGGTCCCCAAAAACCACTTCACGGTGGGCATCGTTGACGATGTAACCCATACTTCGCTGGATGTGGATCCCTCCTTCTCGGTCGAACCCCAGGAGACCGTTCGTTGTGTGTTCTTCGGCCTCGGTTCGGATGGGACCGTGGGCGCCAACAAGAACTCGATCAAGATCATCGGCGAAGAGACCGATAATTACGCTCAGGGCTATTTCTACTACGACTCGAAGAAGGCCGGCACGGTGACTATCTCGCACCTGCGTTTTGGCCCTCGCCCCATCCGTGCCCCTTACCTGATCGAGGCCAATCAGGCTAACTTTGTGGCTTGTCACCAATTTAGCTTCCTCGAGCGTGTGGATATGCTCAAATATGCCAAGCCCGGCGGTGTGTTCCTGCTCAACAGCCTATTTGGTCCCGATGAGGTGTGGGACAAGTTGCCGCGCGAGGTGCAAGAAGAGATCATCGCTAAGCGCCTGAAATTCTATGTGATTAACGGTTACGAGGTAGCCGAGAAGACCGGGATGGGCGGCCGGGTGAACACCATCATGCAGACCGCCTTTTTCGCCATCAGCGGCGTGCTGCCGCGCGAGCAAGCCATCCAGGCCATTAAGGACGCTATTGTGAAAACCTACGGTAAACGCGGTGAGGCGATCGTCCGCAAGAACTTCGAAGCGGTGGATGCGACGTTGGAGCATCTGTATGAAGTCGAGGTTCCAGAGAAGGCGACTTCGACTTATACGCGCCGGCCGGCAGTTTCCGCCGAAGCGCCGGAGTTTGTGCGCAAGGTCCTGGCGCCGATCATTGAATTCAAGGGTGATAGCTTGCCGGTCTCTGCCTTTCCGGTGGATGGCACCTTCCCCACAGCGACGGCCCAATGGGAGAAGCGCAACATCGCCCTGGAGATCCCGGTCTGGGAGCCCGATTTGTGCATCCAGTGTGGTAAGTGTGTGTTTGTCTGTCCCCATGCGGTGATCCGCCAGAAGGTGTACGATAAAGCGTTGTTGGTCCATGCGCCGCCAACCTTCAAGCATGCCGAGAGTAAGTTCAAAGAGTTCCCCGGCATGGCCTATACCTTGCAGGTAGCGCCAGAGGATTGCACGGGGTGTGCTTTGTGTGTGGAGGCCTGTCCGGTCAAGGACAAATCTCAGGTGGGGCGCAAAGCGATCAACATGACACCTCAGCCGCCGTTGCGCCAGCAAGAGGCCGAGAACTGGGCCTTCTTCCTATCCATCCCGGATGTGGATCGCACGGCCATTAGCCTGACCACGGTCAAGAATTCGCAACTCTTGCGTCCGCTCTTTGAGTTCAGCGGCGCCTGTGCTGGCTGTGGGGAGACGCCCTATGTGAAGTTGGTCTCGCAGCTCTTCGGCGACCGAGCGATCATTGCCAATGCCACTGGCTGTTCTTCGATCTACGGCGGCAACTTGCCGACTACGCCCTGGGCGGTGGATGCCGAGGGTCGCGGGCCGGCTTGGTCGAACTCGCTGTTTGAGGACAATGCCGAGTTTGGATTGGGTATGCGCCTGACCCTGGACAAGCACAACCAATACGCGCGCGAGCTGTTGCCGTTGTTCGTCTCCGAACTCGGCCAGGAGTTGGTGGAGGGTCTGCTAAACGCCGATCAATCCACCGAAAAAGGGATTCGAGAACAGCGCGAACGAGTCGCCCTGCTCAAAGCCCGCCTGGTCCAGAGCACCCACCCACGTGCCAAGCATCTGCTGGCTGTGGCCGATGCCTTAGTGAGGAAATCGGTGTGGATCATCGGCGGTGACGGTTGGGCGTATGACATCGGCTTTGGCGGCTTGGATCACGTCCTCGCCAGTGGGCACAACGTGAACGTGTTGGTGCTCGATACCGAGGTGTATTCGAATACTGGCGGTCAAGCCAGCAAATCCACCCCTATGGCTGCGGTGGCCAAATTTGCCATGAGCGGCAAGAGGTTGCCAAAGAAAGACTTGGGACTAGTAGCAATCGCCTACGGCTATGTGTACGTGGCGCGCGTGGCCATGGGGTACAACGATCAGCAGACGTTGCGCGCTTTCTTGGAAGCCGACTCATACGACGGCCCCTCGCTGATCATCGCCTATAGTCATTGCATTGCCCATGGCTTCGATATGTCGAAAGGATTGACCCAGCAGAAGCTGGCCGTGCAATCGGGCGCCTGGCCGGTGTATCGCTACGATCCGCGTCTGGCTGCTGCTGGCCAAAATCCGCTTATTCTAGACGCCAAAGAACCGACCATCTCGCTCCGAGAATATGCCTACAACGAAACCCGCTACAAGATGCTGGTGTTGAATGATGAGGAACGCGCTGAGATGCTGCTGAAGCAAGCTCAGGAGATCGCTAGAAAGCGCTGGCGCTATTACCAGCAAATGGCCTCTATGCACATCAATAACGGTGGAGATGGACAATCCTAAAAGCTTCCTAGGGAACAGCTCTTTCAGGCCGGGGCGAGCTGGAAACCTAATCGGGCGGCTTTTCTTTGCAGGGATTTCACCGGTTGGCGGCGGTATTTTTGCCGGTAGGCCTCCACGTCGGCGGGTTGGTATTCGACTTTGTACTTTAACATGCGGTGGGCTGCCCGTGCGATGAAGTGCGCCGCGGCCACCGCCGCCTGGGCCGGCCCCAGGCGGGCTTTCATCCGCCGATAGAAGACGCCGAAGACGCCGTCCGAACGCATGACCGAGGCGGCTGCCTTGCGAAAGGTCTGCCCGGCGC
>OGCI01000328.1_pt1 | contig 58925 bp, 62 predicted proteins | sample 1570021 | NCBI WGS metagenome assembly OGCI01 (sample SAMN06264664, study PRJEB24512) | hot springs metagenome | isolation source: Hot spring water | place: South Africa: Tshipise | collected 2015-06-21
TAAAGCGTTGGATACGATAATAGAAATCTTCTCGTATTTTTCCTTCTTGAACAAGTTGGTTCAGATCTCTATTGGTTGCAAATACGAATCGGATATTCGCATCTATTTCTTTGTTATCCCCTACTTTCGTGTATTTCTTGTTTTCAAGGAAACGGAGAAGTTTAATTTGAATGGGAGGAGGGGCATCTCCTATTTCATCGAAAAATAAAGTTCCATTTTTAGCTTTACCACATGCCCCTTCATAATCATCTATTGCACCTGTAAAGGCTCCCTTTCTGTGTCCAAAAAGTTCACTTTCAAAAATAGTTTCTGTAGTTCCCGCACAGTTGAAGGTGACCATCTCTCCCTCTCTGTTACTGACTTTATGAATCATTTCAGCGAATCGATCTTTACCTGTGCCTGTTTCGCCGAGGAGGAGAATATCGACATTTTTTCCTGCATATTTCCAGGCTTGTTGACATGCTTTAATAAAATCTTCAGATTGTCCAATGAGGTCATATTCTGCAAATGAGGTGGGTGGAGTGTTTATATCAATTTTCCATTCTTTTGTAATTCTTGGGCTGATTATCGGGAAGTCTGGTTTTGTGAAGTCAATTTGTATAATTTCGGGTTCCCTGGAGTTGGTGTAATATGCCTCTTTAATATGAATAACTTTTGATGGGATTGTTTTGCTTGCGGAAAAGAGTAACCAACAAGCATGCATGGCCGGTGTGCCGGAGGTTATGGATATAAAGATGTCAAAATCTTTTTTAAACAGGACCTCTTCATTGTCTTTAATGAATTTATTTAATTTTCTTATAATTTCTTCGTGTTTTGTTGGGTCCTCAATATCTGTGTTATATATCTCAATGGTTTTTTGTGAAAAAAGTTTTTCTAATTCCGCTTTTGTATTTTCTGCGTTTTTAATAAGTTGTTTTGTGCTTAAGATGATTACATGGTCGAAATCACCTTTCTTAACGGCGGAAATTAGTGGTCCGTAAGGCTGACCGCCTGTAGTCGTTTTTTCTCCTCTTCCGAAAGGATCATTACTTCCTGCGAAACTTATCAGTAGAGATTGTTTACTACCCATAAGAGATTATTTACTCCCCATAAGCTACTTTTTTTTTATTCAACTTTTAATTATATTTTAGGAAAAAAAAATTACCTAAGTCAACTTTTTTGAAAAGGAATTTTTTTGTCGGTAAATTGGGCGGGATGGGAATCAATAGCGATAATACTGCAGGCGTAGATGGGGTTGAGACCGAGTTTTTGGGCTTGTTGAATAAGTTCTTCGTTTTCGGCGCCGGGGTTGATGTAGAGTTCGGAGTGTTTTACTTGTGCTATGGAGGGGAGTAAGGTTTTTCCGATTTGTGGGGGGACATATACACTGATGCGGTCGACTGGGGCCGGGATATCTGTAATGGATTTATAGCATGAGAGGCCATCTATTTCATAGAGGTTTGGATTGACGGGGGGGTATACTGTCCAGCCTTTGGCGAGGTAGGCTCTAATGGCTTTGTTACTGTATTTATTGTGGTCGGCGGAGGCTCCGATTATGGCTACTGTTTTAGATATGGATTACTTTTCTTTTTTGGGTTTGGACCGTTGTAGGACTTCGTCGATAAGGCCATAATTTTTGGCTTCTTCGGCGCTGAGGAAAAGGTCGCGGTCGGTATCTTTCCGGATGACTTCGATGGGTTGTCCTGTATGTTTGGCAAGTATTTGGTCGATAGTTTCACCTATACGAACGATTTCTTGTGCTTGAATGGCGATGTCGGTTGCTTGTCCACGGACGCCGCCCATAAGTTGATGGAGTAAGAATCGGGAATAGGGAAGAGCATAGCGTTTACCGGGTGTGCCTGCGGACATAAGAACTGCGGACATGCTTGCAGCTTGTCCAAGGCAGATGGTGGTTATTTCCGGGCGGATAAATTGCATGGTATCGTAAATGGCCAATCCTGCGGTTACACTCCCGCCGGGGCTGTTGATGTAGAGGTTAATATCTTTATCGGGGTCTTCCGCTTCTAAATAGAGTAACTGGGCAATGATGTAGTTTGCTACATAATCATCGATAGGCATTCCTAAAAAGATGATTCGGTCTTCAAGTAATCGGGAATAGATGTCGTAGGCTCTTTCACCCCGGCTTGTTTGCTGATAGATTGTTACTGCTTGTGGATTGATTGGGTTTTCTGAATAAGGATTAATAGCATGTTTTATTAATTTTTCTATGGGTTCTTGCATATTATTTCTCTTCATTAGATTTTTCGTATGTTTTTTCCCATTCTTCACGAGAGACTGTTTTAGTCTCGATTTTTGCATTGTCCAGAATGAGTTTAATAACTTTTTTACGAATTATGGTATCTGTTACATCATCTTTCCCTTGTTCTTGAATATAAGAACGAATTGTGTCTATATCGATTCCTGTTCTTCCTTGTATGCTTTGTGCTTCGTTCTCATAGTCACTATCGGAGATTTCTATCCCTTCTGCTTCTGCTATCTCATTGGCAAGGGTGTACCACTTAATGGTTTTTTCTGCTTTTTCTTTTGCATTTTTCTCTAATTCTTCTCTTTGTTTTTCAACCTCTGAAATAGGGATTCTCATTTGTATCATTCTTTGGATTTGTTCTTCTACCTGGTTTTTTGCTACTTCCTCAATTAACGATTTGGGGATTTCAAATGTACTGCTTTTAATGACTTGTTCTATTGCGGAGGTTTCTAACTGGAGATGGGTTTGCTCTGTAAATGCTTCTTCCAACTCTTTCTTTATTTTCTGCTTTAGGTCTTCGAGGTTTTCAGCCCCGGCCTGTTTTGCGAATTCATTGTCTATTGAAGGAAGTTCTTTTCTTTTTATATCTTTAACATTAATTTCAAAGATAGCTTTTTTCCCTGCGAGATTTCGATTTGTATAATCGGATGGGAATTCTACTTCACAGGTTTTTGTTTCTCCAATTTTAGCGCCTATAAGTACTTCTTCAAATTTTCCGAAAAATCTTTTTGAACCTACGATGTATGGATAATTGTTGGCACTTCCTCCGGGGAAACTTTCTCCGTCGATTGTTCCATTAAAATCGATAATTGCCTGGTCCCCGTTTGCAATTTCTGCATCAGGAACGGATTGGTAGATAGCGAAACGATTTCGTAAGAGTTCCAGTCTTTCTTCAATCATTTTTTCATCGGGTTCAACAGTGATGCGTTCCAGTTCAAGACCACGATATTTTCCTAATTCACATTTCGGTGCTACTTCGAACGAAACTTGAAAAGATATATCTTTATCTTCTGGCAATTTATCGAGTTCTTCTAATCCGTCAAACTGTGGAGTGGAGAAAGCCCTTAATTTATTATCTTCCATCAATTTTTTAACAGATTCGGTTATGACTTTGTCAAAAGCCTCTTTTCGTGCTATTTTCCCAAATTTATTTTCTACCAGCCACATAGGTGCTTTCCCTTTACGGAAACCGGGTAATTCAGCATGCTCTTTGACTTCCTCTAAGTTTTTATTAATTTGCGATTTTGTATTTACTGCGGGAATGGTAACTTTTACAGAATACAGACAATCCCCTTTATAATCAATTTCAAATTCAGGGTCTTTTTTAAACTTAAACTCTTCTTCGGTGGTTTCATGTGTGTGATGATGCTTGTGTTTAGGAGTTTCTTGTGTTGATATTTGTTGTGATGGAGTTTCTGCCGCGGATTGGATATTTTTTTCTGTTTCGGAAGAGAAGGTATTATTTTCGTTGTTGTTTTTTTGTTCTGTCATGATCATTGACCTATATTTAAGTTGTTTTTTTGTTCTGTAATATTTTTATGCACTTACCAAACATAATGTGGGCGAGGCGGGAGTTGAACCCGCACACCTTGCGGTACTGGATCCTAAGTCCAGCGCGTCTGCCAATTCCGCCACTCGCCCCTCATGCTGAATAAACATTGGGGTTTATAAGATTATCATAAATCCATATTTTTTTACAACTTTTGAAGTTAACAATGATTTTCTGATATGTTATAGGTTTGTAAACTGGGCAGTGGAAAGGATTGATTTTGTTCGAAAATTTCAAGAATTTTTTTGAACATTTCGTCCACAGTTAGTCCAAACATTTTCAACTGTTCTTCACGCGTTGCATGTTCACAGAACGAATCCGATATGCCGAATCTATATATCTTTGTATCTTCTGCTAAACAATTATCGTTTAAATATTCGAGTATAGCACTTCCAAAACCGCCAATGAGTGTATTTTCCTCGACGGTAAAGATGCGAGGGGTAGAGAGATTTTTCAACACCTGTGTATCCAAAGGTTTTACCCATCGCATATCGATGACTCCTATAGATACACCCATTTTTTGGAGTTTTTCAGCAACTTTTAAACAGGTATAGGCCTTTGTTCCGATAGAGACAAGATAACCATCTGTTCCTGTTAGTAATATATCGGCTCCCCAATAATTTCGTTCCTTAGTAGAGCCTGTAAGTATCGATTGGGCCTTCGGATAACGAATTGCAACAGGTCCTTCCTGTGTAAGGGATATTTCCAATAGTTTTTCAAGGTCAAAACCATCGCGTGGGACACATATTTTTAATTGGGGTATAAGTCGCAGAAAGGATATGTCGAAAGTTCCCATATGTGTTGGTCCATCTTCTCCGACAAGTCCGGCACGGTCAATGGCAAAGATAACGGGTAAATTTTGCAAACAAATATCGTGGATTATCTGGTCATAGGCTCGTTGTAGAAATGTTGAATAAATTGCAACAACAGGTCGTAATCCTTTACAAGCAAGTCCACCGGCAAGAGTTACCGCATGTTGTTCACATATTCCAACATCAAAAAATCGTTCAGGAAACTTTTCTGCAAAATGTGTTAGTCCGGTGCCTGCGGGCATTGCAGCAGTGATAGCAACAATTCTTCTATCTTTTTCTGCAAGTTTGCATATTGCATCGCTAAAACAATCTGTAAAACTTTTGCCTGATTCTTCCTCAGGTATCCCTAATAAAATTCCGTCACCTTCCTCATCAGATTTTGGAATTTTTTTAGGTTTAATACCATGATATTTTTGGGGGTCTTCTTCTGCTTCTTTAAAACCTTTTCCTTTTTCTGTACGACAGTGAAATAGAACGGGTCCTGTGAAGTGTTTCAGGTTTTGAAAACATTCGATTAGTAGAGGTAAATCATGTCCATCTGCAGGACCAATATAATTAAAGCCCAATTCCTGAAATAGCGAACCTTTTGTTATAAAACCCTTTACAGATTTTTCCAGGTCTTGAATGGTACGAGTTACGCGTTCTCCCACAATTCGTTTTACAAAACTGCCGACATCTTCTTTCGCTCTTTTATATGGATATGCCATAATAAGACGATTGAAATATCTTGCCAGAGCACCTGTATTCGGAGCGATTGACATTTCATTGTCGTTTAGTATAACCAGCAGATTTGTTCCGAGATGTCCTGCGTGACTTAGTGCTTCCATGGCCATCCCCCCGGTCATGGCTCCATCTCCAATAACAGCAATAACATGATTATGTTCCCCTGCTATATCGCGAGCAATTGCCATTCCTAATGCTGAAGAAATGGATGTGGAACTATGACCCGTCCCAAAAAAGTCGAGAGGGCTTTCTTCACGACGAGGATAGCCACTAATTCCACTTTTTTTTCGTAGTGTGTCGAAGTTGTGGTTCCTGCCTGTAAGTATCTTGTGAGTATATGCCTGATGTCCTACATCCCAAATAAGGATATCTTTCCCTATATCAAAAACATAATGAAGAGCAATTGTTAATTCGACGACTCCCAGTGGTGAAGCAAGGTGACCTCCATTAATTAAGACTGTAGAAATAATTTTTTCGCGTATTTCTTTTGCTAATTGCTCTAATTGATCAATGGAAAGACGCTTAATATCTTTTGCGGAGTTAATATTTTCAAGAATGGTCATATCTGTAGATTCCCAAAGAAAAACTTCTTTAATCTTGTTAATATGATAACATAGACATCGATTAAATATCCTGCTGTAAGAATTTTACAAGGTTGTGCTATAATCAAATACAATTTATGTTTGTTTTAATTCGATATTTTAATAGGTGAAATTAGAAAGTATTATGAAATCAATTAAGTTTTACAAAATTTATTTTTTATTGGGTATAGGATTGATTTTTAATTACAGTGCCTTTTCAGATGAAGTAGCGGAATTAGGGAGGAAGGTTTTCCAGCAATATGGCTCTTCTGTAATTACAGTGCGTGCCAATCTGTTGATTACTACATCAGATGGAGAAGAAGAATCGGTGGGGCAATGTACGGCTACTTTAGTTAAACCTTCAGGAATGGCAATATTGGCTCTTTCTGCATTGGATCCCTCGATTCTGATAGACCAGGAACTTCGGAATACCATTAATATCCGCATTGCCTCTATAAAGATGATATTAAAAGATGAAAAAGAAATCCCGTCAGAGGTGCTGTTACAAGATAAAGAACGCGATGTTATGGTTATTCGTGCAAAAGAATCTATTCCGGAGGATTTAGCAAATGTGTCTTTAGAGAAAGAGAATATCGCCGTCCCGCAAATTTTGGACCCTTTACTATTGATTATGCAACATGGAAAAGTTGCTCGTCGTTCTCATAGTGCAACAGTGTTGAGAGTGGAAAGTGTTATTGATAAACCTTTTCTTTTTTATACTTTAAGTCAAAGCCGTTCTTTTGATATTTTAAGTTCTCCTCTGTTTGCGATGGATGGAAAATTTGTGGGTATTGGTGCCTTACGTGTGGTGCAGGAATGGAAGGATGAAGTGGAAACCAATTCATTAATTATCATTTTGCCTGCAGAAAAGATTGCCCCACTTGTAAAAGAGGCGGAGAATCTGAAACAGGGGGAAGGAACAGTCGCAATTGAGACTATTGATAAAAAAGAATCCCATTAATCTTGAATATTTTAATTTTCTGCGAAATTTATTCAGAGGATGGAGTATCTTTATCTTTGTTAAACTCGTTAATGACACTGTTTTGTGATAGTTGAATTCCACTTTTGAATGCAGAGCGGCTAATGCAATGTGCGGCGACAGGAGCAGTAATCAGAGTAAATATAATAGGTAACATGGCTCGTACTGTTATTTCTGTATCCCAGAAAAAAATGGATAGGGCAATTAACGCTCCAGAAACACCTAAAGTCCCGCTTTTTGTTCCTGCATGCATTCGGGTGTATACATCTGGAAACCGAAGAATTCCAAAGCCTGCTAATAGCATAAAAAAACCACCGATAAATAAAAATATTGTTATGAAAAGGTCTCTTATCATGGTTTTCCTCCCAATCCTAAATAGTATGCAAAGGTTACTGTGCCTAAAAAGGAAAGAATAGTAATTGTAATTGCATCAATTAAATATGTAGGATTCGATATAGCAATTGAGTATACAGCAATTATTCCGACAATTTGAGTTGTAATTAAATCTAAAGCGACAACACGGTCTGCTAATGTTGGACCTATAGCAAGCCGTATGAGAGCAAATATTATTCCTAACACGACCATTGTTGTAAATATGATAATGCTTGGTAATAACATAAGTTATTTAAAAATTTTGTTTAATGGTTTTTCTAACTGTTTTTCTATATCTTTTTTGAGTTTGTCAGGATTGTTTGCAAATAAAGCATGAATGTATAAAATTTTGTTATCTTCTGATATATCTACACTGAGTGTCCCAGGGGTTAATGAGATAAAATTTGCAAATAAGGTTATTTCTAAAGGGTTTGTAAAACGAAGAGGATATGCAATAATTCCAGGAGTGGCTTTGGGTCGAAAACGAAGGACTTCGATGGCCACTTCAATATTTGATAAAAACAATAACTCAATAAAACGGAATGCAAACAAAAAAATCTGCACAATTTTCTTAAAATAATCGGTACTTTCATTGTATATGATAAATAGAATAAAGTACCCTACTACAAAGCCCAATAATATATTTGCAAAAGAAAGGGTTCCTGAGATAAAAGCCCAGATTAAACTCAGGAGTATATTTGCTAGAAAAAGGTTTGAATTCATGTTAATACTCCATAATTTTTTCTATATATGTTAAGGGTTGGAGTAACTCTTGAGCCGATTTTTCTGAGATGTTAAGGAAAATTTCGCCAAATATTCCTAAGGAGGCCGTCAATAAAGCCAGAATAATTATGGCGCTATATGCAAAAAAAAGGTTTTTATCAGATTCAGATGATGCTTCTTTTTTATAATGAGGTGTTCCCCAAAAGGTATATATCCAGATTTTGGTCATTGAAAACAGTGTAAGAAAACTAACAACAATGGATATAAAAACAGTAATGTATGCTTTACTATGAATTCCGGCTATTATCAATGTAAGTTTCCCTACAAAACCGGATAAAGGGGGTAGCCCCGCAAGGGATAAAGCAGAGCAGAGAAAACATATAGATAATATAGGGGATTCTTGGTATAGATTTCCTTGTGACTTAATGTGATAACGGCCTGTTTTTTTATTGATAATACCGCTTATAAAGAATAAATTTGATTTTGCAACAATGTTATGCACAATAAAGTAAACAGCCCCGGCTATGCCCATAACGGACCATAAAGCGAGTCCCATTAACATGTAGCCTATCTGAGAAATGATATGAAAAGAGAGAATGCGGCGAATTTCATTTTGAGATACGGCCCCAAGAACACCGATTAACATCGTCATTCCTGCAATAATTAGGAGGGTATTCTGTATCGGAATATCTACCTCTTTATAAAACAGAGTAAAAGTGCGGATGATGGAATACATGCCCACTTTTGTAAGCAGTCCTGAAAAGAGAGCGGAAATGCCCGGTGGAGGAGTATGATAAGATGCCGGGAGCCAAAAATATAGAGGAAATAATCCCGCCTTTATTCCGAAAGCAATAAGTAATAAGGAACTAACAATAAGTTTAGGATAATTGTATTCGATTATGGAGAATTTTATGGATAGGTCTGCCAGATTTACTGTTCCTACCATACCGTATAAAATCCCGGTTGACGCAAGAAATATTGCAGAAGAAATTAAATTAAGGATAACATATTTAATAGAACCTTCTAATTGTTGTTGTTCTCCCCCAAAAGCCATCAGTACAAAAGAAGACATGAGCATAACCTCAAACCACACATATAAATTGAATAAGTCTCCTGTTGTGAACGCCCCCGATACACCCATCATAAGAAAGAAAATTAGCGAGGGGTACCCCGACCGAAACTCTTCTTTTGAGGACATTGTTAGGGAATATAAAAAAGAGCAGAATACAAGAATTGAAGTTATTAAAAGCATAATGGAACTAAAGAGGTCTATAACAATAGTTATTCCAAAGGGTGCTTCCCAGTTCCCGATTTGGATGGAATAGTAATTTCCTTGATAAGTTGCCTGGAGAAATATAAGTGCAACAATAAAGTATGATAGGTTTCCGAACCATGTAAAAAGCCATTGTAATCGCGGTGTTTTATAACTTACAAGACAAAAACTTGCAGTAAGTAAAGGTATAATTATGGGAAAGATAACCAGTGTTTTCATTGTAGGTCTGTCTTAATTAAATCGTCAACATCGTCTGTATTTAATATTTTATGTGTCCTATGAACCAGAACCAGTAAGAATGCAGTAACACCAAAACTAATTACAATAGCCGTTAATACAAAGGCTTGAGGTAAAGGGTCTGTCATTTGTGCAGGGATCGAATTGGCTTCAGAGAATATAGGGGGTAAATTCCTTGTAAGACCACCTGCAGTGAATATTAGCAAATTTGCTCCATGGCTAATCAGACACATGCCCAATACCAATTTAAACATATTTCTTTGTAGCATAAGATAGAGACCTGCGGAATATAATCCGCCAACTAAAATAGCAAATAGCCATTCCATAATAAGTCCCTTTATACCTCTTTAATAAGTTCAAGAATAATTAATAAAGTAGTTCCTAAAACGACTAAAAAGACACCGGTATCAAACAGCATGGGTGTCCCTAATGTTAAAGACTCCAAGGTTATCCATACTCCTGTCATAAAGGGTTGTCCAAATAATATGGAAATAACTCCGCTTCCTACTGCTAACAGCAATCCTATTGCGATAATGTATAACGGAGATATTCGTATCCATTTTTGAGTCTGTTCAACACCGTATGCAAAGGCAAGGAGTATAAAGGATGCAGAAGCAACCAGTCCTCCTGAAAATCCTCCACCAGGTTGGTTATGACCTGTAAACAAAAGGTAAATAGCAAATAAAAATAACAAAGGAGCAATATATTTCCCTGCGGTTTTTAATATTAAACTATTCATGATTTTTCAACCTCTGATAACGAAGTAATGCATAAGTGCCAATGCCGGCTATTGCTAATACGGTTATTTCTCCGAGGGTATCAAACCCACGAAAATCTACAAGGATGACATTAACGATATTTCCTCCATGTGCTTCGTTTAGGCTTTTTGTCGTGAAATAGGATGAAATAGAAGGATGTGTTTGTATGCTGGAAGCAGAGAGGGTTAGAAAACCCATCACAATACCAAAAAGTGTACAAATAAATAAGTTTTGATATTTAGTCGTCTTTCTACGATATAGGGGTTGTTCTGGTAAATGATAGAAAACGAATACAAAGAGGGATACAGTGAGTGTTTCAATAATAAATTGAGTCATAGCTAAATCGGGGGCACTAAATATCAGAAATACGATAGCCATCCCATAACCGATTATACCCAGACATATCACCGCAGTTAGTTTCGTTCGAGCAAAAATTACACCAAATATTCCGGCAATGATAATGGATGTTAAGATGAAGTCATATTTGGTGATTTTGTGTTCAGGGCGAACAATGTGCGTCAGGATATTCGCTTTTATAATTTCCCATTCTGTAACGATAGCAATAAAGGAAACAATAAGAACTGCAACAGCGAATGTTTGTAAGTAGGAACGAAGTTTCCCATTCTGGAAGAAACGAGTAATTCGGTCAGATTGCAATAGCAATTGTTGAATAATGTGTTGATATAGTCTTGTAGCAAAAGGAGTTATACCCTGCTCATTTATAATGTTCCCCTTCCATATAATGTAAAATCCAAGCACAATTCCTATAGACCATGAAAGGATGCTTGGTAATAACAGGAGGTAATGTTGAAAATGTCCAGTGGTATTTTGGGAATGTTCAACGACGATATTGGGTATAAAGTTATGGGATAGTTTGTGAAAAATACCTGTCAAATCTTTTGAGAGGGGTATACTAATACCGGCTATAGCAAAGAATAAGGGTATATTTGTTAAGAGGAAAGAAGAAATTCCAGGATGAAAAGTTGCTTCTTTTGTCTTTGCTCTGAGAAGTGGAATGATGAAGAGTCTTGTAGAAAAACCTATAATTAAACTATTCCCGATGATTAATAGTAATGAAAACATAACTATATAGGAAGGGTTTAATCTGTAAATGGACCGTATAAGCTCCTCTTTTGCATGAAAACTGAAGGTATAAGGGAACCCTGCAAGGGAATAGATTGATAATAATGCGACCATGAAAAATAAGGGCTGTTTTCGCCAGAGCCCTTCAATTTTGGAGAGATATTTATGATGGGTTGTAAACTCTATAGTCCCTGCAAATAGAAAAAGACCGGCTTTGTAAATGGCATGTGCAAACATAAGAAGCACAGCACTATAAATGATTTCAGGGGTTCCAATGCCGATTAGACAGGTAAGCAATCCCAGAGTGCTTACGGTGGTATATGCCAATGCTTTCTTGATAGAGTTTTCCTTTAGACAGCACAAAGCCCCCCAGAAAAAGGTAAAACCTCCAAAAAACACTAATAATACATGCCATAAGTATAGATTTGAAAAAATAGGAGAAAGGCGGAATGACAAAAACACACCTGCTTTAACCATAGTTGCCGAGTGTAAATAAGCACTTGCTGGAGCGGGTGCGGTCATGGCATCTGGTAACCAGAAGTGGAACGGATATTGAGCAGATTTTGTCATGATGCCCAGGATGATAAGAAGAATGGCTATATTTGTCAGAAGGGGATAGGAAGTATTATTGAATTTATCCTGCAGTTCGGGCAGGTTTACCGACCCCGTAATAATGAATATCATAATAAAGCCTGTAAGTAAGCAAAGTCCTCCTCCACCCGTAATAAGCAGTGCTTCCCACGCACTTTTTCTTGCTTCTTCCTGTTCATAATAGTGTCCAATCAAAAAGAAAGAAGCCAGACTGGTTAATTCCCAAAACAGGAAGAGAAGAAATAGATTGGCGGAGAATATGAGCCCCAGCATAGAACCCATAAACATGAAGAACCAGAAAAACCAACTTTTTTGAGAGGGATCGTTTTGTAAATAAATTACAGCGAATAGATGAATAAATATCCCAATAAATAGTATAAAAAAACCGAAAAGGAGTTGGAAATAAGAGCTTTCAAAATATAAATCCAATCCTAATGATGGTAACCAACTTAATTGGTATGATGGAACTTCCTGTGAATTTAATTGTGAAATTATAATTAAAAGTGCTAATAAAGGAGGAATTGTAAGTATTATATTTCGTAAAAGTTTATTTAATGGATGGAGTAGGAAAGGGAGTAAAGCGGAACTGAGTGCTAATAAAATAGTTGTCGGAATAAGCATTTGTTATTTAATTTTTATTTCCAAATTATCGTATTGTTTGTTATATTAATTGTGGGTGTAATATTATTTTGTAAAGTTTGTATAATAAAGGATAGTGTTAGAGCTATTCAATATTTTTACAAATAAAATATGTATAAGGAGGTTGTAAATGAAACACACCCAAACAGTCACCCAAAAAGTTTCTTATCCTGAAACAGCATCTGCTTCTACAATTATTTCCATTGTAGCCACTGTTCTAACGGCTATTGCAGGTTTGCTTTCAGCACTTGGACCAATTATTGCAAAGAAATAGTTTTTCAGGTATACATCTATACATCCGACTTGTCTAACGAGTCGAATAGTTAGAATTTAAAATAGCATCTATTCTATTTTGAACAGTCCACTAATTCCCATTCCACCACCGACACACATGGTAGCGATACCGGTTTTCGATTTTCTTCGTTGCATTTCGTAAATCAAGGTGGTTGTAATCCGTGCTCCTGAACAACCGATGGGATGCCCTATTGCAATGGCACCTCCGTTTACATTAACTATTTCAGGGGACATACCTATTTGTTGGATGCAGGGTATGGATTGAGCGGAAAAGGCTTCATTGAGTTCCCACAAATCAATGGTATCAACTGTTAATTTGTTCTTTTCTAATAATTTTCGAGTGGCGAAGATAGGTCCTAAGCCCATATAAGCGGGGTCACATCCCATTGATTGAATATCAACTACTCGTACAGGGTTAAATGCGGGTTTTATTTTTGATAGTACATTTTCGGAGATGAGAATAAGAGCAGAGGCCCCGTCATTAATACCGGATGCATTTCCTGCGGTAACAGTACCATTGGGTTTGAAGGCGGGTTTAAGTTTACTTAATTTTTCTAATGTTGTGTCAGGGCGGGGGTGTTCGTCTTTATCAATAACTACAGGTCCTTTTTTAGTTTCTAATTGGATAGGAAGAATCTCCTGTTGTAACAATCCTTTTTCAAGTGCGCTGGCATACTTTATTTGGCTTTCATAGGCAAATTGGTCTTGTGCTTCACGAGATACTCCAAATCTTTCCGCTACATTTTCGGCGGTTATCCCCATATGATATTGATTAAATATGTCCCACAAGCCATCATAAATCATGCTGTCTATTACAGTAGTATCGCCCATTCGTGAACCTCGCCGTAAAGTCTTTAATAAATAGGGTGCTTGCGACATGTTCTCCATACCGCCTGCAATAATAACTTCAGCCCGCCCTGTCCGAATTTCTTGCCACGCTAATTCAATGGCTTTCATCCCTGAACCGCAGACCATATTAACAGTATAAGCGGGGGTTGATTGAGGTATTCCACTATGAATAGCGACCTGGCGAGACGGGTTTTGTCCTAAACCTGCTGTTAATACTTCGCCAAATATTATCTCTTCAATTTGTTCTGGAGAGATTTCTGGGTGTCTTCTAAATAATTCTTTAACGAGTTGGTTTGCTAATTGAACAGCAGGGATTTCTGAAAAAACACCGTTCATACTTCCGATAGGAGTTCTTAGAGCATCAATAATAAATACTTCTTTCATTTTCTATTCCTTTCTTTCTATTTTTTGTATATTATTATATTATGGGAATAATGTTAAATTATAACTATTTTAAGTTGACAAAAGGTATAGATATTTTTTAATATAGATATACTTAATGGTAAGTATAAATAAACTTAACTTTATAAAAAAATGAAAGGGTATATTATGTCAGAGGAATTGAAAGCAAAATTTGAACAGGCTTCAAAGGAAGTAACTCAATTATCCGAAGCACCTGATGCACAAACTAAATTGCGTTTGTATGCTTTGTTTAAGCAGGCTTCAGAAGGCGATTGCAAAGGTTCTCGTCCCGGCATGATGGATTTTGTGGGTAGGGCAAAGTATGATGCATGGAAAGCATTGGAAGGGACATCGCAAGAGCAGGCTATGCAAATGTATATTGATCTCGTGGAAGAATTGAAGGCAAATGATAAAAAATAGTTAGAAAGTTTTTTAGAAAAAAAAGAACCGCTTCTGAATATTCAGAAGCGGTTTACAATTTATACTACTGTGAAGAAGGTTGTTTACTTTTTACGGGAGGTTTTCTTTTGTTTTCCCTTTTTAGCTGGTTTGGGTGGTTTCCTTCTTGGGGTTTCGATTTCTGCTTGTGCTGCTGCAAATCGGGCAATGGGAACACGGTAAGGACTGCAACTTACATAGTTTAACCCGACACGATGACAGAATTTCACAGAGGAAGGTTCTCCACCATGTTCACCGCAGATACCACATTTAAGGTCGGGACGTGTGGTCCTTCCTTTTTCAACGGCCATTTGTATGAGTTGTCCAATTCCTTCCTGATCCAGAACCTCGAACGGGTCGGAGGGAAGAATTTTCTTTTCCAAATAGATGGGAAGAAAACTCCCAATATCATCACGAGAGAATCCAAAGCCCATCTGGGTAAGATCATTAGTCCCAAAACTGAAGAATTCCGCCGTCTCTGCAATCTTATTTGCAGTTAAAGCGGCACGTGGGACTTCAATCATGGTTCCTACCATATAATTAATCTTAATGCCCATTTCTTTCATGACATCTTTTGCTACCTGATGAACGATAGCAACCTGATTATCTAATTCTTGTTTTGTTCCGACAAGTGGGACCATAATTTCTGGAAGAACCTTGATTTTTTGTTTAATCAATGTCCCAGCCGCTTCGAGGATGGCACGGGCTTGCATTTCTGTAATTTCGGGATAGGTAATGCCCAAACGGCAACCGCGGTGACCTAACATTGGGTTGAGTTCATGCAGTTTTTCAACACGGGCTTTGATTTCATCTGCAGTTACATTGCACACTTTTGCAAGGTTTTGTAGTTCTTCAGGGTCTTCTAAAAGACTCCCTACGAATTCATGTAGGGGTGGGTCAAGTAAACGAACAGTTACAGGTCTACCGTTCATAGCTTTGAAGATGCCAATGAAATCTTCTTTCTGGAAAGGTAAAAGTTTCATGACTGCGGAACGGCGTTCTTCCTGGTTTTTAGCCAGAATCATCTTACGCATGTGAATAATTCTTTCCGGTTGGAAGAACATGTGTTCTGTTCGTGCTAAACCAATTCCTTCTGCACCGAACTCTACTGCTTTTTCTGCGTCGTCCGGGCGTTCTGCATTGGTTCGAACATTTAATACACGAATTTCATCAGCCCACTTCATAATATAAGCAAACCATTTATTTTTTTCAGGTTGAGCGGGTATAACTTTAAGTGCGTTTTTGTACACTTTTCCAATACTGCCATTCATGGAAATCCAATCACCTTCTTTCAGGACTTCACCCGCCACATGAATTTCTTTTTTCTCGATGTCGATGTGAATACTTCCACAACCTACGATGCAACATTTTCCCCAACCACGGGCGACCAATGCGGCGTGAGAGGTCATACCTCCTCTTGCTGTTAGAATGGCTTCTGCAGCATGCATACCATGAACATCTTCTGGGGATGTTTCTTCACGGACCAGGATAACTTTTTCGCCTTTTTTGGCCCATGCTTCTGCATCATCTGCTGTTAATACAATTTTTCCTACCGCACCACCGGGACCGGCGGGTAAACCTTTGGCAAGGACTTTGGCTTTCTGTTCTTCTGCAGGGTCCAGCATTGGATGTAAAAATTCATCAAGTTGTGTAGGTTTTACACGCATGATGGCGGTTTTCTTATCAATCAATTTTTCTCTAACCATATCCACAGCAATGCGTACAGCAGCCATACCGGTGCGTTTTCCCGTGCGTGTTTGTAACATGTAGAGTTTACCTTCTTCAATTGTAAACTCAATATCTTGCATATCTGTGAAATGTTTTTCTAATTTATTACGAATACCTACTAATTCTTTGTAAGTTTTGGGCATCAGTTTTTCTAATGAAGGAAGATGCTGATTTTCCTGGTTTTTTGTTGCTTCGTTTAATGGGTATGGGGTACGAATACCTGCGACGACATCTTCCCCTTGTGCATTGATAAGCCATTCGCCGTAGAATTTGTTTTCCCCTGTGCTTGGGTTGCGAGTAAAGGCAACACCTGTTGCAGAAGTTTCACCTAAATTACCGAAGACCATGGATTGAACATTAACGGCTGTTCCCCAATCATCGGGAATTTTTTCAATACGGCGATAAGCAATTGCTCGTTTCCCGTTCCATGATTGGAATACCGCTTTAATAGCACCCCATAATTGTTCATCGGGGTCATCGGGGAACTCTTGTTTTAATGTATCTTTAACAATTTGCTTGAACTTTTCACTTAATACTTTGAGGTCATCTGCAGTAAGCTCTGTGTCTAATTTTACGCCTTTTTGTTTTTTCATTTCATCCATCACGGCTTCCATCTGTCTGCGAACCGCTAAATCTTCTCTTTCGGGTTCAATACCTGCTGCTTTTTCCATAACAACATCTGTATACATCATGATAAGCCGGCGGTAAGAATCATAAACGAAGCGTTCATTTTTTGTCTTTTCAATGAGTCCGGGGATGGTTTTTGAACAGAGTCCTACATTTAATACCGTTTCCATCATTCCGGGCATGGAGGTACGGGCTCCTGAACGGACGGATACTAAAAGGGGATTTTTGGAGTCTCCAAATTTTTTCCCCATAGTTTTCTCTACTTTTTGTAATGCTTTTTTCACTTCATCAATAAGGGATGAAGGAAGTTTTCCTTTGTTGGCGTAGTATTCGGTGCACATTTCTGTGGAGATTGTAAATCCTGCAGGGACGGGAATACCCAGGTTTGCCATTTCAGCAAGGTTAGCCCCTTTTCCTCCGAGAATTTCTTTCATATTAGCTCGGCCTTCTGCCTTGCCTCCACCAAAGAAATAAATAAATTTTTTACCCATAAATTCTTTTCTCCTTAATTACAGGTTTAATTGTTTTTGTAATATTTTGATATAAATTTTTTCTAAAAACTGAAAGCCCCTTATAAGTAGGGAATAATCGAGAAGTGCTACAGTTGTCTATTTATGCAATCAAAATTGGAATGTGATATTATAATATTTCTAAAGCAACATTATCAAAATTAATTTGTTATTCAGATTGTTTTCTCAAATTTTAAAGTTTGTTCATTTAATAAACACATTAAGGTAATGGGTGAGAATGTCTGTAGATAAAGATGAAAGTAAAGATATTGAATCTTCGGATAGTAGGGAGAAATGGTATAAGAGCCCGGCGTTACGGTTTGTGCTGGTTTTTATAATTGTTGTGGTTAGTTTCTTAACGGGATACCGTTATTTGATCAAAACTACATGGAATGACCGTTATCTTTTTACTCTGGCCACACATACATCATGGGTTTTGAACAAAATAGGTGAAAGGACAATATTAGAGGGTCTTCCTCAAAATTTGCCACCTGAGGAATGCAGGGCATGGTTATCAGCCTGGGCCAGGGGAGCAAAACAGCCGGGACCCGAAGACTATATTAATAAGAGTAAAGACCCTTTAACGCCATGGGAGCAGTGGTCTTATCGGGCTCAAAAAGCGAGGAAACAAGGAATACAGACTAAATTAGGTCCTCGAGTAGTTTTTGCTTTAAGGGAAGGTTTATTGCAAAAGATAACAAGTTTAGAAGAAAAGATAAAAAACATCCAGGGGAATCTTACTTTATCTGAGCCTGAAAAAGCGAGTTTAATAGCAAAGTACAATACAGAATTGCAATTATTGAGAGTGCAATATGGGGAAGCACAAAAAGACCCTGAAAAGAATCGACAGGTAAGTGGCTATATTTTCCCCTTTATCATTATTTCTGAATGTGGAGCCATAGAGATTATGGCTATCTTCTTTGCAGCAGTAGTAGCTTATCCTACACTTATCCGTAAGAAACTCTTGGGGATTATTGTCGGTATTCCGTTGATGTATTTTGTTAACATTTTCCGTTTATCTTTTCTTGCAGTAGTAGGTGCCTTAAATGCGGGAGGTAGATGGTTTGAATTTTTACATTATTATGTATGGCAGGCTGTGTATATTGTTTTTGTTGTGGCCGTGTGGCTTGCATGGATAGAGTTTGTTGTATATGCTGAGTCGAAAGAAGGAATGTCTTTCCGTGAGAGGGTTATGCAGATTTTTCAGAAAAGAACACTATTACCTTTATTTCAGACTTTTGTATTTTGTGTAAAGTTTATTTTGGTGGTAGTCCCGTTGGTGTGTATCTGGTGGGCTTTAATTCCTATTTATGGATGGATACTGGTTCAGATATCAGGTTCTATATTAAAGTTTGTAATGGGTGTTCCGATTATAGCAGGGGGAATCCGCCCGGCGGGATTTTTAAATACGGCTTCGACTATATATTTTTCTATTCAAGGATATGAGTTTGAAAAGGCATCTCCTATTGCCCTATTGGTAACCAATTTACCTCCTTTTATTTCATTAATACTTATTACACGGATATCATGGATTAGCCGATTGAAGAAGATATTATGGGGTGCTATTATAATCATGTTAGGGCATATTCTATTCATCGTAATAGTTCTTCGTTATCAAGAAGTTTTAAAACAATATAGCGAATTGCCCATAGCCGTAATTCAATTCTATCTTACAATGCCATTTATGTTATGGATTGCCGTGGTTTTTAGGGAACGATTCCTGAATCGTTCGAGAAAAAATCCCTCTCAAAATTCATAATTAAAAGAGTGAAGATATAGATATTCCCTCCTTTTTGATTAAAGAAATTAGGTAATTTTGCCGAAATTAATAATGAACATTATACGGGAAAAGGAACCCGACGAATAAGGAGACTGACGATGAATACAACTTCTATTGCACCAGTCAGCATCGTCGGGGCCGGACTAAGCCAGTTTCGACTGCAGTCTCAACCTGTTGATGGTAGAATGTTGAAGGAGCAACCTCTACCTTCAACAGACTTGGGGACAGCGACTCTGGAACTTATACTTCGGACTCTGTCGCTTAATGAGTCGGAGGGGCACGACCTCGATGTGCTGGCTTAGCACTTAATTTATCCTTTTCCGAGGGAGGCAGAACATGGATGTGTATGCCTCCCTTTTTTATTTTTAATGCTCTAAAACTTGTTTTCTTACGATATAAAAGAAGTATACGATCCATCCCCCTCTATTTCTTGTATATTCTCTTTTTGAATATTTTTAGTACGAAGAGTCCTCTATATAGAAAGGAAAGGAGAATATATGATATTCTATTGGAAAAATTCGAGGATATAATGTAAGAGGAAAAAATATGATTAGAAGCAAGATAAGTCGGGATGAGATATATCATATTGCAGATTTGGCCTATTTGCATCTGGATACAGAACAAGCAGAAAAATTAGCCGCTGATTTGTCAGAAATAATCGGTTATGTAGAGAAATTAAATGAATTATCTACGGATAATGTAGAGCCGATGATGCATGCGGTCCCTATGGAAAATATATTGCGGGAAGACAAAGTGCGACCTTCTATTACAAAAGAAGAATCTTTGCGTTGTGCTCCTTTGCATGATGGAGAATATTTTTTGGTTCCAAAGATTTTGGAGGTGGATTAAGATGTCTGAATATTGGTGGGGTAGAAGTGCTTCTGAAATAAGTGAATATGTGAAGAATAAAGAAATTTCTCCTGTTGAAGTTGTGCAGAGTTTTCTTGACCGTATTCAGCAGGTCGATACTAAGATAGATGCATTTACCCAAATTTGGAGTGATTATGCTCTTCAACAGGCAAGGTCCTTGGAGGAGAAAATTGTAAAGGGAAAATCTCCTGTTGGACCACTTGCGGGGGTACCGGTTTCCATAAAAGAAGTAATTTGTACACAAAGAGGTTTTACTACTTGTGCATCAAAAATCCTTGCGGGATATCGTAGTCCTTATGATGCAACTGTTGTCGAGAGACTTCTTAATGCAGATGCTATTTTGATTGGAAAGGTTAATATGGATGAGTTTGCTATGGGCTCATCAACAGAGAATAGTTCTATAAAGTTAACGCGGAACCCATGGAATTTGGAATGTGTTCCGGGTGGTTCCAGTGGAGGTTCTGCTGCATCTGTTTCTGCGGAAGAATGTGTTATATCATTAGGAAGTGATACAGGAGGGTCTGTTCGTCAACCGGCTTCGTTTTGCGGTTGTGTGGGGTTAAAACCGACTTATGGTCGGGTATCCCGTTATGGGTTGGTTGCCTTTGCCTCTTCTTTGGACCAGATAGGTCCTTTGAGTAAGAATGTTATGGACAGTGCTACAACGCTTTCTGTTATTGGTGGAAGGGACCCAAGAGATACAACCTCTGTTGACATGCCATTGCCCGATTATTCAGAGAGAATAAGGAAAAATGTAGATACAATTTCTATGCGTATTGGGTTACCCAAAGAGTATTTTACAGAGGATTTGAATGAAGAAGTAAAAGAACTTATTATGAAAGCAGTACGAATCCTTGAAAAGCAAGGGGCTGAGATTGTAGAAGTCTCTTTACCTCATACTGAATTTGCAGTTGCTACCTATTACATTATTTGCACAGCAGAGGCAAGTGCTAATTTAGCTCGTTTTGATGGCGTCCGTTATGGTTTTCGACATGTAGATTCAAAAAATATTATAGAAATGTACAAATGTACCCGTAGCGAAGGATTTGGACCGGAGGTTCAGCGAAGGATATTGTTAGGGACTTATGTCTTATCCAGTGGTTATTATGATGCCTATTATTTGAAGGCACAAAAGGTTCGGAAATTAATTACACAGGACTTTGAAGAGGCTTTTCAAAAATGTGATGTGATTGTAGGTCCTACTTCGCCAACGCCTGCCTTCCGTTTTGGTGAGAAGACTCAAAATCCATTGGAAATGTATTTGAGTGATATTTATACGATATCGGTAAATTTATCGGCATTGCCTGCTATATCGGTTCCATGTGGTTTAACCCAGAGTGGTTTGCCGGTAGGTTTACAGTTTATTGGAAAACATTTTGATGAAGAATATCTACTTACAGTAGCCTATTTGTATGAGATAAATAGAGGCCAGGAGTTTGGAAATCCGCCATTAGAATGAAGGAATTAGGATATTATGGAATTTGAATCTGTTATAGGTATGGAGGTGCATGTAGAAATTAATACGCGTTCTAAGGCGTTTTGTTCGTGTAGTACCAATTTTCATGCTCCGCCGAATACACAGGTTTGTCCCGTTTGCTTGGGAATGCCCGGGGTTTTACCTGTATTGAATAGAGAATTTGTAAATAAAGCAATTGCAGTGGGACTTGCGTTAAATTGTTCTATTGCGAAATGGTCTAAAATGGACCGTAAAAATTATTTCTATCCGGATTTGCCTAAAAATTATCAAATAAGTCAATATGATTTGCCTTTATGCTATGATGGATATATGAATATTGAAGTGAAGGGAAAAACAAAGCGAGTACGTGTTTTAAGAGCTCATCTGGAGGAGGACACTGCAAGAAATACTCATGATTTAGGAGGAGGATACAGCGGGATTGATTTCAATCGGAGTGGAGTTCCTTTATTGGAAATTGTAACCTATCCCGATTTAAGGTCTTCGGAAGAAGTTTTTGTTTTTTTAACGGAGTTAAAGCAATTGCTTGAATATCTGGAAGTGAGTGATTGTAATATGGAAGAGGGCTCCCTTCGAGCAGAAGCGAATGTTAGTGTTCGTGAAGAAGGGTCAGACCTTTTAGGTGTTAAAACAGAAATAAAGAATGTTGCTTCGTTTAGTGGTGTTGTGAAGGCCATTGAGTATGAAGTAGAACGACAAATCCAAATAATACAGTCCGGAGGAAAAGTAGTTCAGGAAACAAGGGGTTGGGACCCAGACCGTGGAATAACCTTTTCTCAAAGACATAAAGAATCTGCACATGACTATCGTTACTTTCCAGAGCCAGACCTTGTTCCTCTGGCTGTTTCTGAGGAATGGATACAACAGGTTAAACAGACTATGCCGGAATTGCCACAGACAAGACGGAAACGGTTTCAGGAAGAGTATGGTTTATCTCTGTACGATGCTCATGTGTTGACTTCTACAAAAATTATGGCAGATTATTATGAAAAAACGGTTCAGTTAGGTGCGGATCCTAAACAATCTGCTAATTGGATACAGGTGGAGTTGCAATCTGTATTGGCTTACGAAAATAGATCTATAGAGAATTCTCCGGTAACACCGGAACATATCGCACAGTTAATCTCGTTGGTTAAGGATGATGTAATTAGTGGAAAGATTGCTAAGGAAGTTTTGCGAAAAGTATTTAAAACGGGTAAGTCTCCGGAAGAGATAATAAAAGAAGAAGGTTTAGTGCAAATAACGGATGTGGAAGTAATACGAGCAATAGTAAAAAGAATTGTTGAAAAAAATCCATCTCAGGCAGAACAATACCGCAGTGGGAAAGATAAACTTTTCGGTTTTTTTGTAGGTCTAATAATGCGTGAAACTCAGGGAAAAGCGAATCCCAAACTTGTAAATGACCTTTTAAAAGAAGAACTTAATAAATAGGAGATGTTGACACTTGCGAAAGAAAGCATCAGCAATATCGGGTGTAAGAAAAACACGGCGTTCATCGATTACAGTAGCAAAGACTATAGCCCGAATTGCATCAGAGAAAAAAGCAAAAGATATAAGGGCATATAACTTAGAGGGTCTAACCCTTTTAGCGGATAGTTTCATTCTTTGTACGGTAATGAGTGAACCACAACAAAAGGCCGTTTTTAATGCGGTTTATGAAGGATTGAAAGAAAAAGGAATGGTCCCTCTTTCTACGGAGGGAAGTTTTCAGGATAACTGGATGGTAATGGATTATGGTTCTGTTGTATTCCATATTTTTAAACAGAAAGCACGGGATTATTATGACCTCGATGGGATGTGGGGCGATGCTCCAAAGATAGAACTGAAGTTAAAAGAGGATAAAAAAGAGGAAAAAAGGGATAAGGATTAGAAATATGTCTGATTCTTCCTATGTTCCGGACCGTTCGCAGTTATATCATGTTCGGCTTGTAAAAATTTTAGGGCAAGGAGGAACGGGTATTGTATATCAAGGGATTGATACGAAAAAGGGAGAAGCGGTTGCTGTGAAGTTGTTCCGAGAAAACTTTTTCAGGAATCGACTTCATTTGATGGATCTTGTTCAAAATGTTAAGAAATTTAAAAAATTAAAACATCATAATATTATACAGATATTTGATTTTATTGATGGTGATGAAGGAAGGTGTATGTTGATGGAGTTTGTGGATGGTCCCAATCTCCGATGGTATCTTGGAAATCGTCCGTGGAATTTGCAGGAACGGGTGAATATTGTTATTCAAATTTGTATTGGATTGCAGTATTTGCATGACCAGGGATTTGTACATCATGATTTTAAACCCGCAAATGTTTTGTTTACCCGTAGGGGAGTTGTTAAAATAGCAGACTATTCTTTATTCGGAAATAATTTTATACTGGAATTGCTGGACAGGAATATTAGTCAGCAAATTACACCTATGTTTGTGGCTCCCGAAGTTATTCGTGGAGAGCGGGTAACTCCGAAATCAGATTTGTATTCGTTGGGTGTTACAATGTATATGATGTTTACAGAAAAAATTCCTTTTCCTGTGGATAATTTACAACAATTATATCATTGTCATTTGAATTTAGTACCTGAACACCCCACTAATGTGAACCCCAAATGTCCGTTTGCTTTAGGTAATGTAATTATGAAAGTCCTCTCTAAAAAACCAGAAAACCGATACCGAGATTGCGATGAGTTGCGAATTGCTTTGTCCAATGTAACACAGAGCAGAATTTAATTATACACCTGTTATCCCGCCTGTAATTGTTCCTGTGTCTACATCTATATCCGTATCTGTTGTTTCCTCTGTTGGTCCTGTGGCTTTCCATGGTGCTTGTCTTGGTACGAGAAGAAGTCTGTCTATAATGTCCGATGTGGCTTGCAATTTAATCTGGAAATTGCTTAATTGTGCTAATGCAGGTATTCTTGTTAGAGGTGAGATATGTCTGTCTTTTTTCATATATTCAAACCCTTTTTATTAGGATGTTTTTATAAAGATAAACTCAACAATTTGGTCGGTTAATTTTACCAAGAAATCTTTCCATGCCTGGAAATTGCTTACCTGCATTTTTGCAGGTTTCTTTGTTAAAACCTGAACATGTTTCATTTTTATATTACTCCTTTTTATTTCAATAATAATACTACTATTTTTATCAAAATTTAACAGAAATGTCAAGTTTTTATTTGAGTAAATTATAATTATTTTATTCTACCAATTTTTCCCACTGTGTGTAAAGTGAGCGGAGGAGTTCTTTTTTGTTTTTCAGTTCTCGAGTAAGTGTTTGAATTTTCTGAAAATTTTTGGGGTCTATTTGTGCAAAAGAAAGTTCCAGGTCTTCTATTTCATATTCAAGAATTTCAATTTGTTTCTCGATATCTTCCAGTTCTCTTTCTTTTTTTCTTTGTTCTCTTTTTATTTGCTTTGCTTCTTCAAAAGTATTTGATTTTTGTTCTTTTAATAGTGGAATTAATTCAACATTTGTTTGATTGTTTTTTTCTCGCCATAGATAGTGGGAATAATTACCCCAAACAAGTTCTGCTTTTCCGTCTTTGAGTACAATAAGTCGTTCGACAATTTGGTCTAAAAGTTCACGGTCATGTGTTACAAGGATTATAGAACCATCGAAATTGAGGAGGGCACTTTCTAATGCTTCTCGAGAAGCAAGGTCCATATGGTTGGTAGGTTCATCCAGAAAGAGCAAATTGGGTTTTTGTAAGATTAATTTAGCTAATGCTAAACGACTTTGTTCACCCCCGCTTAATGTTTTTACTTTTTTAAAAACATCATCTCCGTGAAAGAGAAAAGCCCCTAAAAAGATGCGGAGAGAAGTCGGAATGACATCGGGTCTTACAGATTGTACCTCTTGAAGGATTTCGTTTTCTGGATTCAAATCGTTATGATGCTGGTCGTAGTATGCGAATTTAACATTATGTCCATATCGAACAATCCCATGAGTTCCCTTATGATAACCCAATAGATGTTTTAGTAGTGTTGTCTTTCCCGAACCGTTAGGGCCTATAATCCCTAATCGCTCTCCTTGATATAATTGAAATGATAAATCTTTATACAAGGGTTGATTATCATAATGCATACACAAATTTTCTGCAAATAGGATCAGAGAATTGCCTCGCTCTTCAGACTCAATATGAAAATTGAGTTTTGGGTTGTATTTTTTCGGTTCTTCTATTAAGACCATTTTATTTATCTGTTTAATACGGCTCTGGACCTGTTTCGCACGGGTTTTTTTATAGCGAAAGCGTTCTATCCATTCTTCTTGTTTTTTTAGTTCTTTTTCTTGTTGTTCGAACCATTCTTGTTGTTTTTGATATTGTTGTTCTTTGATTTCCCGGTAGTTTTGATATGAGCCGGGGTAAGAAGTAATTTTCCCGTTTTCTAATTCAAGAATTCGGTGTGGAAAACGATTTAGTAGCCTCTGGTCATGGGAAATTATTACAATTGTTTTTGGAGATGATGTGAGGAATTCTTCCAGATATTCCTTCCCTTCGAGGTCGAGGTAATTATCAGGCTCGTCTAAGAGCAAGACATCAGCGTCTTGTAAGAGAGATAGAACGAGTAGTAATCGTGTTTGTTGTCCCCCGCTGAGTTCATTGAATTTTCTTGACCAACTATCATGGTTAAAACCTAATCCTGCTAATACCTTTTTTGTTAGAGAGGAATAATGATAGCCACCATGTACTTGATAGTATGATTGAAGTTTTGAGTACTCATTTAGTAACTCCGTATTCCCCTCTGAAATTTTATTTTCATATTCTTTTATCTTTTCTTCGATTTCTTTCAGTTCGTTAAAAGCCATTTCTGCAATTTCGAGTAGTGTTAAGTGTGGGGGAAAATAAGGTATTTGTTCAAGGTAGGAAATGCGGACATTTCGTTGTTGTTCAATAATTCCACAGTCAGGTTCTATTCGATGGGCTATTAATTGAAAAATGGTTGTTTTCCCACAGCCGTTTCTTCCTACAAGTGCAATGTGTTCTCCGGCCTCTATCTGAAAGTTGACCTCATCTAAAACAATTTTGCCCGGGTAAGATTTACAGATATTTTCGAAACGGATTAGACTCATGGGTTGTTAGATGGTTTGTTTGATGACTCTGAAAGAGAAGGTTTTTTTCTCTGTAAATCCCAGAGTTTCGCATATTTTAAATAAACAGAAAAAGCAGATAAACCGCAAAGGACTAAACCATGATAACCATCAAGAAAACCATGTCGGAGCACATACATTTTAATGAAACGAGAAATAGGACGAAGCGTTAAATCGAACCAATGAGTTCGTTTTCCCTTTTCGTATGCATCTTCTGCTCCCCATGTTGTAAAGCGATGGGCTGTTTTGAGGAATTCGTCAAAATTTCGATAGGTATCATGATACATAACTTCGTGGATATAACCTACAGGACCGTCAACAATGATGTGGCTGTGAACTCGCTTCTTTTTGTATCTTCCTGTTTGTGTACGGAAAAGTCGAAGGTTGTAATCTTTATGCCAACCACAATGTTTAATGAGTTTCCCAAAGAAATAGGACATTCTCCGTATATTATAGCCGTTAAGACTTTTGGGGTTTTTTATTATTTCCTGTATTTTCTGTGCAAGTTCGGGCGATACCCATTCATCAGCGTCCAATACCAATGTCCATTCTGTTGTTATTTGTGGAATTGCCCAGTTTCGCTGGTCTGCCGCATTGATATATTCATGTACAACAACATGTTTTGTATATCGTTTTACTAATTCTTCAGACCCATCATTTGTTTTGGGGTCTACAACACAGAAAATATCGTCTGCCCACGATACACTTTCAAGACAGCGAGGCAGACGGTCTCCTGCATTAAAAATTAGTGTTAAAACGGTAATACCTGGTTTCATATTTGTATTTTCTTTTAAATCTCATTAATTTTAAATATTTATTTTATCAATTTTTTGTAAACTGATATAGTTTCATCAACCATTCTCTGAACTGTAAAATTGTCTTCTACATGTTTTTTCCCTTTTTTAGCCATTGCTTTTGCTTCGTCGGGATGAGAAAGCATATATATAATGGCTTCTGCAAGTAATTGTGGATTTCTATTTTGAATTAATAAACCTGTTTCATGGGGAATAACCATTTCGGATACACCTCCTGCCTCAGTGGCAACTACGGGTTTTTCACATGCTAATGCTTCAAGAATGGATGTGCCTAATCCCTCAGACCAACTTGAGGAAACATATAAATCGGCTGTTTTTATTAGACGAGGAACATCGTTCCTATGTCCTAACAATCGCACATGTTGGGTAAGGTTGAGATTATCTATTTCTATTTGTATGGTGTTTAACAATGGACCGGAACCTGCAATAAGCAATATGATGTCTTTGAAAACTTCTTTGACATGAACAAAAGCATGGAGTAATGTTATATGGTCTTTATGGGGGACAAGTGCCCCGGCGGTTAGTAAAATTTGTGTATTGTCGTTAATATCAAGTTCTTTTTTGTTGTAAGGAAGAACATCAATATGTGTTAGGTTTATTGAACTTCGGACAACTTGAATCTTATTTTCGTTAACACTATGTTCTTTTAATACTTTGGCTACATAGTAGGATACAGGCAAAATAAGGTCAACATGGTTATATTTCCATTTGGAAAAAATATTATTAGCAGGTGCGAAACTTACCCTTCGTGAGATGACAGTTTTAGGAATAGGGTTCATAAAAGTGGAGAGAATCGCGAGAGCATGAGCATGGCTGGTATGTGCATGAATGATATCTATTCTGTTTTTCTTTGTGATTTGTGCAATTTTCCAGGCAGAAAATATATCATATTCTGATCTGAGGGGTAGCGTAAAAACTTTAATATCAGGTATTCTCTTTAATCGATTAACAAATTCACTATTTTCTTTTCCTATTGCATATACCTCAAGGCCATGAGATAGGAGTCCTTGCATAAGCCAGAAGGCTTGTTGTTCTCCTCCTCTCCATGTTTGTTGTTCATCGATGTGTAAAATTCTCACGGTGAAGTTCCAATGCCTTTGAATAGGCTCCTAAAGTTTTATTTACAAATTGTTCTACGCTAAACATTTGAATTGCTCGTTGTTGGGCTTTTTTCCCCATTTCTATTCTGAGGGCAGGATTTTTAGCGAGTTCTTTGATTGCTTGTGCTAATGGTTCAATTGTACCTGCGGGGACAATTCTACCTTCTATACCATCATTAATGATTTCAGGTAGCCCTCCATAGTTCGAAGCAATTACGGGTTTTCCTTCTGCCATGGCTTCTTTGAGACTAAAGGATGAGGTATCGCAATCTATTGATGGAAGGACTGCAATATCAAAAGATTGTGTACAGTAGGCCATATCTTTACGATAACCTGCAAAGACGATTTTATCTGAAAGACCTAATTCAATGGCTAAATTTTTAAGTTCGCTATCAAGACTTCCGGTTCCTAAAACAAGTATTTTTATCTCAGGACACTCTGTAGTTATCCTTTGTAATGCTTTAAAAAGGAAGATATGTCCTTTTGCAGGGGATAATCTTGCAGAAATACCACAGACAACATCAGTTTCTTTGAAACCAAATTCATTACGAGCCTTCTCTCTGTGTTCTTTATTATGTTCGAATTCTATTGTATCAACCCCATTGTGAATAGAGCATATTCGGGCTTCGGGGAAATGGTTATTATTAATCAGGTTTTGTCGAACCAATTCACAAACTGCAATGTGATAGTCCGTACATTTTAGGTTTAGCCATCGGTTCAATATGTGATTGCTCAATGGATATGTATTATGTCGAGTGCGCACGATACAAAATCGCCGACGGAGTAATTGGTTTGCCATGGCAGTAGTCCAGTGGTCCTGGGAACCGTTTACATGAATAATATCAGGTTCTATTTCCAGAAGGATTTCTTTAAGAGTTTTTATATCTTCAATCCATTTTTTAGGATGTATTCCTCCTACAAAATGGAATTTATTTAGTGGAGTATATTGGAATTGTTCAGCGAATTCGATAAACACACTGTTTTTTCTACAACCTACATAGACCTTATGTCCCAATTCTCTAAGTCCTCTGGCAAGTCTACAAACATAGGTAATTTGCCCTCCACCTTTAATATGAGGGTCTGTAATAAGGACTTTTAATTTTTGATTGGACAAAAAGTTCGTCATTTTTGTGTATTGCATTTAGAAACTAAAGAGAGTTTCAGGAAGTTCCCTTTTAATTGGTAATGGAGATATTATACTTGATTATTAGGAGTTGATTTCAGGATTTATTTTATTTATATTTGAATTTTCTATATTCTGTTTTTCTGTCTCTAATTCTTCCTTTTGAGAGGTTTTTAATGTTTCAAGAACTTTTTCATTAACAGTCTCAAGAAATTGTATAGCGTTATTAAGTTCTTGTTCGATAGATTCTAATGTTTCATCTTTGTTCAGTTTTATATTTTTTTTCTTGCTCATCCTGAAGCCCTTTTTATCTATGCTAAAACAGGTTATCAAAATCTATTTTGCTTTGTGAGAGAATGTTTTGTTTTGATTCTTTTATTTCTGCCCAGATATGTTTAAAGTTTTCAAAGGGGTTTTCTAATATATTAAAAGAGTTTTGTATTATGTCTTCATAGGAAGTCTGTTCTTGAATTTCAATCATTGTATACCGAGATATCCTAAGTAATGCTGATAATTTTGGATCGATAGCATCTTTTATAGATAAATTTTCTATATTGTATTGTCGCCAAATAGAGTCATAAAGGACTGGGGGAATATCCCATTCTTTCAGAAAAACAGTTGCCAGGTCGGTTTGTATAAAACCAAATTGTTTTTGTTCCAGTTCCAACAGCTTTTTGTGATTATTAAGGGAATTATTTATTAAATCAAAATATTTTTGTGGAAATTCATTTAAGAAAATAGAGGCTCCTATATTGGCAAGAAGCCCAACGAGGAAGTCTTCCCCTTCATAATTTAGTTTTAGTGATTGAGACAATTCTCTACAAAGGGAAGCCATAAATAAACTTTCTCTCCACAATTTTTTGTAGAGTTCCTGATATTGCAGATTTTTAAATTTTATAAGGTCAAGCACAGCAGACCCTATAAGGATACAACGAAACTCACGGATACCAAGCATAACCAGAGCCAATTGAAGATTCGTAACGCGGTGTTTTAGTCCATAATAGGGAGAGTTGGCTATCCGTAATAAACGCCCCGATAGATTTGGATCTCGAGATATTACATTTATTACTTTGTCATAACTTATAGAGGGGTCAGCAGTAATACGTAGTGCTTCTGATAAAATAGTAGGTAGAGAAGGTAGCCCTTTAAATTTTTTTATCATTTCTTCTGCTCTACTTAAGACACTATCCATATCAATATAATATCCTTTTATCCCAGTCTTGTTAATAGTATAGGGCATGTTGATGTATGGATTACGGAATTAGTATTGCTTCCTAATAACCATTCGTGTAGACGGTTTTTCCCAAAAGCCCCCATAACAATTAATTCTGCGGAGATTTCTCGCGCGGTATTAAGTATTCCAACGGTAGGTGCGTTTTCATAAACTATATGTGATGTGAAAGAAACTTTATTTGATTTTAGATAGTTTACGGCTTCATTTATAATTTCTTCATCGGGTTTGTTTGCGACATAAATGACATGGCAAATGGTATCCCAAATTTTTGCAAGTTCAGCAGAGATGCGAAGAGCCTCTCTTGCTGAAGGGGAAGCATCATAAGCGAGTAGAAAGGGTCCGTATCGGAATTCAGATTGGTTTGTTATTAAAACAGGGCGTTTAGAACGACGAATAACGGACTGAGCGGTTCCTCCTAAGAAACCTTCTGACCACCGAGAATGTTCCCCTGATTTTCCTATGATAATAAGGTCGTATAATTCACTTTGTTCAAGGATTGTTCGTGAAATAATACCTGTTTTTAATATTTGTTCGCATGGAATCTCATTTTTTTGGCACTCTGCTTCACATACATTTAATATTTGTCTTCCTCGCTCTTCTAATACACTGCGTATTTGATTTTGATAATTGGTCCAGGGTGTTACTCCGAGGATACTACTTACATCACGAAGAAGAGGTCCCTCTAAAAGTTTTATATCAATAACATGGAGAAGGGCTATCTCTCCTTTTATATTTTTTGCCCAAAGAATCGCATATTTTAGTCCCTTTAATGCTTGTTCACTTCCATCAATAGGGACTAATATCCTACGGAACATTGGAATGTTTTCCTCTTAATAAAAGCTCCAAAGTTTTTTAATATTTCCAATCCGAATTGTTGGCTTTTTTCAGGATGAAATTGGACACCAAATACGGCTCCTTTGCCTACAATACATGGGAATGATATACCGTAGTGACATGTTGCGAGAGTGAGGTTTTCTTCCGTCGGTTGAGGAAAATAACTATGAACAAAATACGCATAACCTCCCTGACCCGAAGGTAGTAAAGGGTTGTTCTTGTTATTAACAGGTTGAACGAAATTCCAGCCCATGTGGGGAACCTTTAATCCTGTCATTTTAGCAGCTGGGAATCGAATTACTTTACCTTTAAAAATTCCCAATCCTTCTGAACCTCCACCTTCTTCTCCATATTCGAAAAGTAGTTGGAGTCCGATACAGATCCCTAATAAAGGTTTTCCAGCCTGGACAAATTCTCTAATGGGTTCAACAAAACCCTTATGTTTTAAACCTTCATAGCAATCGCGAAAAGCTCCGACTCCCGGCAGAATTCCTGCATCAGCATTTTTGAGGTCATCAGGATTTTCTGTAATTCCTGCCTCACAACCTACTTTTTCAAGGGCTTTCTGGGCACTGCGTAAGTTTCCCATTCCATAATCTATGATTGCAATCATGAATCGATTATTCCTTTTGTTGATGACCCGTTCCGGGCATAGGTTGAATTTTCCTCAAGAGCTTGAGCCAGAGCTCTGGCGCAAGCCTTAAAAATAGATTCTATGCAGTGATGGGTGTTTTTCCCATAGTGCAATAAGATATGTAGCGTTATTTTAAAGTGGTTTGAAAATGCTCTAAAAAATTCTTCTGTGAGTTCTATATCAAATGTTCCTAACTTTACACGAGGTAAGTCAGCGGAGAAATAAAGATACGGTCTCCCACTGAGGTCAATAGCCACTTCAGAAAGAGCCTCATCCATTGGGATTACTGCATGTCCAAATCGGTTTCTTTTTTGTATATCTGTAAAAAGTTGGGCACAGGCTTTGCCAAGACAAATTCCGACATCCTCTACTGTGTGATGGGCATCTACTTCAAGGTCACCTTGTGCCTGTAATTCAATATCAATGCCCGAATGTTTTGAGAATAGTGTTAACATATGATCTAAAAAACCGACACCTGTATGTATAATAGACGACCCTGTTCCTGGAAATTGGATAATTATTGTGATATCTGTTTCTTTTGATTTGCGACTGACTTTAACTTCTGGCATATTTTATCGACCTTACCGCTTGAGTTAGAAATTAAGATTATCTTCCATGTTGAAGTCGTTCTGCGAGGAAAGGATGTAAACTTGCTTCAAGGACTTTTCTCGCTGTAATTTCTATATTATATTCTACACGGATCTGTTTGTAGGTGTTGGTTTCTGTATTTAATATTCCGAACGCGGCACGTGAATCACCATCACGAGGTTGTCCTACAGAGCCCGGATTAATAAAATAGGCTTTCCCCTTTTTCATCTTAAAGGTTCCATCATCATCGGGACTGTAGGTTCCGTCAGAAGAAAGAATCACAGGTATATGTGTATGTCCATAGAAGCATAAATTAGTGTTTTGTTCCTCGAAGAAGTACAGGAAAGGATGGACATCTTCCCATGTGAAGATATAGGTGTTGTGGTTTTTAGGAGCACCATGTACCCCTGCAAAGTCGCCGAAGTTTAATGTGTCCGGTAAGCGTTGTAACCATTCTTTATTATCTTCTGTTAATTCTTTGCGAGTCCAGAGAATTGCAGGCAGAGCCACAGCATTGAATCCCCAGGGCTCTTCTAATTCACATGCTACTGCATCATGATTCCCTAATATTGTAGGGATGTTTCTCTGTTTTATAATGTTAATACACTCGTTAGGTTCTGCATTATAACCAACAATATCACCCAAACAAATAATTTGTTCGATTTTTTCTCTATCAATTGCGTCTAATACAACTTTAAGCGCTTCCGCGTTTGCATGTATGTCTGAAATAATTGCGTATAACAAAACTTACTCCATTTATCTTTATAAATAATTTGCAACTACATATTTTAATTATTTTTCGACCACAAGTTCTAATTGTAATATTTTGTAATATATGCATTATAAGTTTCAAACTTTGAGGGACTGGGAACTTTAGTTGATTGGTGGTGTTAATAAAAAATGAAGTCTCAAATAGAGACAGATAAAACCCAAACTTAAATAAAAGGAGAATGTGATTATGAAAAACAAAAAGGTTTTAACATTGCTTTTCGGGTTGTGCTTTATTTTTGTAACACAGTGGATTATAGCCCAAACTCCTGCACCGCAAGGACCTCCACCTCCCAATGTCATGGACCGTGATAGACCGGGGCCTCCACAAGGACCTCCGTTCGATCGTCCAGGAATGACAGAAGTATTCAAGAATGCGGACAAGAATGCGGATGGGAACTTGAGTTTAGAAGAATTTATGGAGATGCATAAGGACCGTCCACCGATGCGACAACCTAAACAGGGAGGAGAACGTCCGAACAAACCTCCGATGATGGGAAAAGGTGAAGGTCCTCGTGGGGAAGGCAGACCGCCAGAAGGGAGGCCTAATCGTCCTGAGAGACAAGGTCCTCCGGAAGATAGAATGAGAATTCGAGCAGAGGAAGTTTTTAAAGAAGCAGATAAAAATGGAGATGGAAAACTAACTCTGGAAGAGTTTAAATCTATTAAACCTCCGCGTGGACCAAAACCTCCACTTCCACCTGATGCTCCTGTTCCTCCCGACGGTAGACCGGGACCAGATGGACGCAGACCTATGGGACAGAAAATAGTAGGATTGCTTGAAGAAGCAGACGGTAATGGCGATGGTAAGGTATCTCTTGAAGAATTAAAAGCAGTTCGACCTCATATAACAGAAGAACGATTCAAGTTGATGGATACGGATAATGATGGGTTTATTACAAAGGAGGATATACGCGATTGGGCGGAACATGCTCAGATGAAATTTAAAGACGCTGATACAGATAATGATGGAAAACTATCGCGTGAAGAAGTGAAAAAAATATTTCCCAATATGAATGATGATGCTTTTAATAGAAGGGACGATAATCAGGATGGTTTTTTGACAATAGAAGAGCTGAAACCGAAGTTTAACAGAAACTAAGCCCTTCTTTTTACCTGGAATATAGTGATATACATCGGGGATAGAAAATCCCCGATGTATTATTTTTGATTATTTGTCTGGACTATAGAATGACTTGATAATTGTTCAATATAAATACAGATTAGCCCCACCGTAATAACGCTTATAAAATTCGCACCGTGAGCCAATATGGCGATAGCCCGTGAAGTATTGATATCTACTAAGGGTGCGGTTAACGCAAGCCCTCCAACAACACCCGCATGGAATTGTCCTATAAATCCAGGTGCTCCGGGGACGCTAATAAGTATTGATAGCAATGTGATGCTCACGGGGGGTGTATACCAGGGGTATTGAATATTGAATGCTTTGAAAAGGAAAATATAGGATAACCAGAAAGTTCCCCATGTGATACATGAAAATAAGCCGGCTCCTAAAATGGACTTTGGGTTTTTAATCATACTAATAGCATCGCGTACATTTTCTGAAATCCTCGTAATGAAATGAACCGATTTTTCTCCTAATAATTTCTCACTTTTTTGAATAAGTGTTACAAATCTGTGAGAATATAGATAAAAGAATATACAAGACAGAACAATCGAAAGGATAATTGTTATTGTAAATAGGACTGCTTTTTGTATTAGGTCTGCGGGAATAGTTACATTGAGAACATCGGGAGGGAGGAGAATATCTTTTTTAGGATGAAAACCTGTCAGTGAAATGATGAGTATCATAAGCAATCCCAGTAGGTCAGAAGTTCTGTCTAATGCAACATAGGTAAGACTTTTTGATAAGGGTATCTTAGTAAATTTTGTTAGCATACCTGCCCGGATTGCCTCGCCAATTCGTCCAGGAAGCAGAAAATTCGCCATGAACCCTATTTGTGTGGATGTAAATAAATGGCGAAAAGAAACTTTTTCATTAGTGTTTACGATGAAGTGCCACCGGATTACACGAGTTATAAAACTGATTAAGATGGCTAAAATACATAAAGAAAACCACCATGGGTTGCATGTTTTGATTGCATTCCATAAATCGTTAAGGTTTGTAGTTCGAAAGACGAGCCAGAATAGAAAAAGACCAATCCCGGTTGCTATTAAAAAACGAAGAACCTTTTTCATTTATGTCCTATCAGTAATTTTTAGTAAAGGATAACGAAAACAGAATATTAATGCAAATTATATCCTTTAACCCATGTCAAACCCTGCGTGCGAAGCCGTCGAAAAGGCTCCATCCGTCTTGTAGATGTATATGCTTCATGAACCCGAAGTGTTTCTTCCGGGGTGGATTTTTTCTTCTCAGATGATATTTCCTGTACGGCCTTCTGGAAACCTTGATACATATCCAACATACAGTTTAGACATAAATTACGGTTAGGAAGGGCATGATGATTCCCGCACATAGAACAAGTACGGTTTTTTGTTTTATTTTCATCTATCGTTTCTTCTGTTTCAAATGATAATTCTAAGTCAGTTTGTTTTTCATCAGAAGGTGGGATAATTATTTTGTGTTTTATAGGTTCCTTTTCAGGGACAGGTTCTACTTTTTTTTCTTTCAGACACTTTGAACAAAGTGTTTGCCCTATTTTTTTGGGTATTAATCGTCCACATTCAGAACATCGAGCCAAATTGGTATTATCCAGTGACATCGGAAATTTCCTTAACAATTCTTTCTACTTCTTTCTCTAATTTTATAAAATCATTATTATTGTTAATTATCCATTTAGCAATAGGAATTTTTTCATCGGGATTTTTTTGTGATAAAACCCGTTGTTTTGCTTCTTCGTATGAGAGATTTCGTGAATTCATAAGTCGTTGTATTCTTACTTCTTCCGGGCAAACTACCAGAATGAGCTGATTCAGCCATTCCGGTAATCGGTCTTCGTACTCTCCTATTAATGCTGATTCAACAATAACTATTTTATGCCCTTGTTCCAGGGCTTGTTGTACTCTATTTATTATATCGGCAATAACAAATGGATGTATAAGTTGATTGATACGATTTCTTTCTTCAACATTGGAAAACACGATTTCACCTAATTTTTTTCGGTCAATCTGACCATTAAATAATATATCGTTACCATACATCTCAATAATTTTTCTTTTTATTTCCTCATTTGATAATAGGTTATGTCCGATTTCATCTGAATTAATTACATAAAATCCGTACTTCTTGAATATCTTTGCTACTTCTGTTTTTCCACTGGCTATACCACCAGTAAGTCCTATAATTTTCATATTTCACACCTATTTAAAGAATAACATATTTTTTATTATATTGGACTTGTTTGTAGATATTAATTTATGAGTAGTAATTAAATCAAAGTAATATAAAAGGTGGGAAGAAAACTTTTTATAGGAAACTAATGGGAGTATAATAAAATAAAGACTTTTTATAAAGGAAAATACATGATTCGGTTATCAGGTTTATTCTCATATGAGGCAATCCCTCTTGTTAGTGCAGTAAAAAGGATTTCTTCTGTTCAATTTGAATGGTTGACCTTCAATGCTTTGTGTGATAGTTTTGTAAGAGGGGATGTGGATGGAATTTTGTGCCCTCCACTTATGGCTCTCCAATTTCCCGAAAGTTTAATTGTGCCGGGAGTGGGGGTTGCTACTTCTGGAGGAGTTCCATCACCTGTTTTATTTTCAAAAAAACTTATTAGCGATATAGAGACGGTTTTTATAAGTGAGCCCTATAGATACTGGGAGGATTGGTTGAATATAGTATGGAATCTTTTACATTCAAATTTAATAGAGAAATCGTTAAGGATTAACAAGGAAAGAAATGGAAATGAAGATGCTTATCTTGTAGATGTTATAAAGGAAAGTGAATCTAATGAGGGGATGTATGTGTATAACCTGGGTGAAATCTGGAAGCAAGTAACTGCTTATCCTATGGTATGCTGGGTATGGTTATGTCGAGGGGATGCGGATTATAGACAGGTTCGAAGTGTTCTCGGTTATATATGGGATTATGCAAAGGAGAATTTAGCAGAATTTAAATGGGGTAATTTTAAGAATGAGGATATCCCTGAAAAATGGGAAAATCAGGCAAATTATATTTCGGATATATATTACAACCTGGCCTCAATGGAGTTTGATGGAATTCATTGGCTTGTGGAACAGGCGAAAAAGTATGGAATAGCCTCTGAAGATGCAGAAATACATATTTGTTAATCTGTGTCATAATCCGTAAAATCATCTAAAATTAGGACCATTACTACTGCATTTTCTCGTGTTCGCGAGTAATAACCTATGCGAGTTCCTATTGTTTGGAATCCCATTTTTTCATATAGACAACGGGCTGGATAGTTTCTTTCGCGGACTTCAAGAATGATTTTTTTTACATCTTCTTTTTTTACCTGTTTGAAGATGTAATTCATAAAGAGTGTTCCTAATCCCTTTCTGCGATATGTAGGGGCTACAGTAAATTTTGTAATATGTGCTTCTTCTCCACCTAACCAATAACCTGCATAACCTATGAGAGAATTGTCAATAAAAAAAACAAAAAATTTGCCTGCTCTATTATTAATTTCGGGAAGAAATAACTCTTTTGACCATGCGTCGGGGTATGATTCTACTTCCATAGCATAAACACGGTCTATGTGTTCTTCTTCTAACAAAAAAACCTTAATTTCAATATTTTGAGGGCTGATTATTGTGTCGTAGGGCTCTGACATTTTTTTCTTTTTTCTTCAGGTTGTGATAAACGCAAATAAATAGGAAGAATTTCGTCAATTTCCTTTTTATAGCCTTGTTGCCAGAGAGATAGGGCTTCCACTGCTACTGTGGAGGCTCGAGGATGACTCCACCAGGATTCTCCAAATTTTGCTTTTGGGAAATTTTCTACAAGAGTCTCGTGGTATAAAAAAGCACCCTCTCCAAGAAAAAAGATAGTATCAATTTGTGTATTTTCTTTTAATATTTTGATAAAGTCTTGAATATTTCCTAAAAAATTTTCATAGATGATTTTTCGAAAACTGTTTTCAAATAAATAAATACCTGCGAATACCTCTTTCATACGGGCATCCATAATGGGACATACAATTGCATTATGGAAAGGTGCTAATCGTGTCATAGCGTTTAAAGATGATACTCCGACGAGAGGTTTTCCCTTTGCAAGGGCTATTCCTTTCCATGTAGATAATCCAACACGCAAACCGGTAAATGAACCGGGTCCTAAGGAAATAGCCAGTAGATCAATCTCATCAATTGATAATCGTACTTCATTAAGTAAAGTTTCTATTAAAGGAACAAGTCGTTCAGAATGTCGTTTCCCTGCGTTAATGGAAATTTCGCCTAATAGTTCATCATTGGATAATACAGCAACAGTATTGACATCTGTACTTGTATCTGCAGACAAAATCTTCATAACAGATATATAATGCTCGATAGTTTTTTGTTTCGTTAGTGTTTTTGTAAAAAATGTCTTTATTCAGGTGATTCAGATTTTAAATTGTTTGATAAATCTGCTAAAAGTTTTTTAAGTTCCTTGCCTGCTTTAAATGTAACAACATATCTGTGAGGAACTTCTACTACAACGTTAGTTTTAGGATTTCTTCCCTTACGAGGGGCTCTCTTTTTTACCTCAAATACGCCAAAATTGCGGATTTCCCAGCGTTTCCCTTCTCCTAACTTTGTAGTGATTATATCCAGTGCTTTTTCAATTGTTTTGGCAACATCGCTTTGTGTGAATCCTAAATCTTCAGAGATTTGATTCACAAGGTCTCTTTTGGTAAGTGTGTTCGCTTGAACTTCTTTTTCCGGTTCCATAATCTGAACTCCTTTGTTCAAGGTTGTTTTGTTCTAAATCCTTTTGTAAAATGTATTTAATCATTAATTATAGTCTATATGCAAGTTTTATTCAGGGTAAAAATTTATTTTACTTAAATTGTAATAGGAGGTTTTGTTATGGAAAAGAAAAAAAAATTAATATTTATGTCCCTCATTTTGATACTCGGTTTTTTTATCGGGATGAATTTTTTCAATTGGTTAGATAAAATTTTTAACGAGCCTGTTCCGATTGGAGAGGTTACCAAGGTTCCAGAGGGAGAAGGCTGGATAGACTTGCTTTCTGACGAGAATAGGGTTTATTGGAAAAATGTAACAGATGAAAAGAATATATTTGAAATGCAAAATGATGGAGTTTTACATATATTTGGGAAGACAATATATCCATTAAGATATGTAGGTTTTTCGCAAAGGACTTTTTCAGATTTTCAATTACATTTGGAGTTTAAACTTACGAGAAGAGCCAATAGTGGAGTTTTTCTGCGTTCCCAAATTAATGACCCTATGAATCGAGGGTTTGAGGTGCAGGTTCTTGAAGATTATGGGAAGCCACCGAATAAAAATAGCTGTGGCGCGATTTACGATATTACGACGCCTATGTATAACATGTCTTTTCCAGCGGGACAGTGGAATTCTTATGATATTACGGTTCAAGGGAGTACTGTTCAGGTGGTGATGAATGGTTGGTTAATTATTCATACTTTTTTGGATAAGATGACGGAACCATTGGGAAAATTTCCAGTTGCGTATGCCACATTACCCAAAGAGGGTTATTTGTTATTACAAGACCATGGGGGAGAAGTCTGGTATCGAAATATCCGAATTAAACCGCTTAAATGATGAAGTAAAAAAATAAGAAATAATTAAAAATTTGTTTTAAAAATTCTAAAAAAAGTTTATAATTTTATTAGGATAATTTCATCCTTTATTTATAGATAAATGTATATCAGACTTTTAAAAATGAGAATTGAAAGGTATTAATATGAAAAAGAAAGGTTTTACGCTCATTGAATTATTAGTTGTCATTGCCATTATTGCAATTCTTGCGGCAATTTTACTTCCTGCGTTAGCCCGTGCGCGTGAAGCGGCAAGACGGTCTACTTGCCAGAACAATCTTAAACAAATGGGGATTGTTTTTAATATGTATGCTAATGAGGCCAAGGGAGAAATGTTTCCTTACATGAAGTTGTTCGATTGTAGCGGTAATTTTGCAAGAGATGCTACATTTGAAGGTTCTCTGATTTATCCCGAATATTTAACGGATGTAAATGTACTCGTATGTCCCTCTGATTCTGATGCGGAATCTGTCCGGAGGGCTTTTCATAAAAACAGTGATTTAGAACAACCCGTTGAACCCTGTAGGTTAGCCAGAGGTAGTTATTATTATTTTGGCTGGGCATTACATCCGGATGTTGTCTTATTACCCGGTGTTCAAGTGCCGACAGATTTAAGTCAAATCAATTTAAATAAGACGGAACAGGAAATAATAATGCTTGCATTGCAGTATATAAAAGCCGAAGTAGTTAATAAGGTTTACTTGCTTTATAACTCTAATACTCCTCTTCAAGATAGAATAAATGGTAAATTAGGAGATTTGGGACCTGTTCCAAGGTTGAGAATGGGGATTGAACGATTTTTAATAACGGATATAAATAATCCCGCTGCTATGGCGAAAGCGGCAAGTGAAATCCCCGTTATGTGGGATGAAATTGCAGTTTATGGCGGGGCTACAACTTTTAATCATGTTCCGGGTGGTGGAAATTGTTTATATATGGATGGACATGTAGAGTTTCTTCGCTGGCCGAGTAAATTTCCCGCGGATCTTATAGGCATGCTAACTTCGTTTTTGTTCTAAGTATCTCCTACAATCATATAATAACTTTTGTTTCTTGTTAGAAGTAGGTTTTTTATTCTTTAGAATTATAGTGAAAGGAAATCAGTATGCTTAGATTTTTAAAGGATAAGGATGTTCGTTCACGGTTTAATCTGTTACCTGTTCGCGTTGTATGGAAAAGTTCGTCCTTGGAAGATGTTGATTTAGAAGGCTTATTGGCAAATCCTCAGAAACATTTTTCTATCAAATATGATGGTGATGAGCCTCCTTCCTTTGTTTTAGACTTTGGTAGAGAAATTCATGGTGGAATTCAGTTAGGACAAGGGATGGTTAAGGATAAATCTCCTTTACCGTTGAAGGTTGTATTTGGTGAGTCGGTTGTAGAAGCAATGGAAAGTCCTGACCAGGACCATGCAATCCACGATACTATTATTTTGTTACCCTGGTATGGGAACAACGAAGTTGGAACAACAGGTTTTCGTTTTGTGCGAATTGAAATGGTGAAAAAGAACACAGAATGGTTGTGCACGAATATTAAAGCAATAGTTTTAATTCAGGATTTGGAATATTTAGGTAGTTTTAATTCCGGTGATGATTTATTGAATAAAATATGGGAAACAGGGGCCTATACGGCTCATTTATGTTTACAGGACTATTTATGGGATGGAATTAAAAGAGACCGACTGGTCTGGATTGGTGATATGCATGTAGAGACAGTGGTGTTAAGTCATCTTTTTGGATATAACGCTACGATTGAGAAAAGTCTTGATTTTGTGCGTGATAACACACCTTTGCCGGGTTGGATGAATGGGATTAGTTCTTATTCTTTGTGGTGGGTGATTATTCAAGAGTACTGGTATTTTATGTTTTCAAGAAGAGATTATTTAAAACAGCAAAGAGATTACCTAAAAGGTCTGGTTAAGCAGATGTTACAATGTGTGAATGAGAGTGGGAAAGAAGTTTTGCCGGAAACGAGATTTTTAGATTGGAGTACGGCGGAGAATAAGGATGCTATTCATTCCGGATTACAATCTTTGTTGTATTGGGCTTTGACCTGTGCGGAGAATTTATTGCGAGAGTTGGATGAATTGGATTTGGCCAATCAATGTTCTAAAGTGAGGGAACAAATGAAGAAATATCAACCGCCGGAACACTTGGTAAAACAATCTCGTGCGTTGGGAGTGATTGCGGGACTGGAGAACCCTGTAAAGGTAAATGAAGAATGTTTTAAGAAGGACCCATTAATGGGTTTGTCTACTTTTTATGGATTCTATGTGCTTCAAGCAAGGGCGATGGCGGGAGATAGAGAGGGTGGATTAGATTTAATTCGTAATTATTGGGGACCGATGTTAAAGATGGGTGCAACGACTTTTTGGGAACATTTTGATATTCGCTGGTTGGAAGATTCTGTTCCGATAGATGAAGTTGTTCCCCCGGGGAAAAAAAGTATTCATAGGGATTTTGGCGAACATTGTTATGTAGGACTGAGACATAGTCTTTGTCATGGATGGGCGGCAGGACCTACTGCCTGGCTAATTCAGCATGTGCTTGGAATTCAACCTATTGCTTCATCGTGTAAAAAAATAAGGATAGTCCCGTATTTAGGAAATACATTAAATTTTGCAGAGGGGACCATGCCCACTCCTTTGGGTCTTGTTTATGTTAGACATGAAAAGGATAAAGAAGGGAAAACAAAAACACAATTCAAAGCCCCCAAAGAGATAGAAGTGATCTTAGCAGGTAATAAGGAGAAGTAAGGACAGATTTTTTATGGTACAGGATTTTATTAATGCAAGTATTCTTGCAATTATTGAAGGAATAACAGAATTTTTACCCATAAGTAGTACGGGACATTTAATTATTGCTGAGGATTGGTTTTCACTACAAGGGGATAAAACTTTTCAAGATACTTTTCTTGTCGCGATCCAGTTCCCGGCGATATTGGCAGTGTTGTTATATTTTTACAAAACACTGTTACCACCAATTAATGATAGAGAAAGATTTAAAAATGTTTTTCTTTTGTGGGTAAAGATAGGAATTGCTTTTATTCCCGCAGGGATCCTCGGTTTTTTGTTAGATGATATGATTGACTATTATTTTTTTAATACAACTACTGTTGTTATATCGCTTGTTATTGGCGGGTTTATTTTAATTGGAGTTGAAAACCTCCAAATTGGAAATAAAGGTTATGAAAATGTAGCAAACCTTACTATCTCTTTTTGTATTGTAGTAGGTTTATTTCAATGTATTGCTATGATTCCCGGAGTTTCGAGATCTGCTGCGACAATAATTGGAGCAATGATAATCGGAGCTACTCGAAGTGTAGCGGTTGAATTTTCTTTTTATCTGGCTATTCCTACTTTAATGGGTGCTGGAGCGTTGAAATTGTTGAAACATGGATTAGGTTTTTCGTTCTATGAATGGTTTTTATTATTTTTGGGTTCTGTGGTTTCTTTTATTGTAGCTTATTTAGTTATTGCTTTTTTTCTGAAATATATAAGAACGCATGATTTTAAGATTTTTGGTGTTTATCGTATCTGTTTAGGAATATTAATCCTTGTCTTTTATCTAATATAAGGACCCCTTCCTTTCTTAGCGAGAAGGGGATCCTTTTGCCTTTAATAGGACGAATTATCTCATTGTATAGAACTATATAACCTTTGCAATGATGATTTGGGTCCTGTAGAAAGTTGTTTTTCGGCCAGTTTGACGACTACTTGTTCAAAATCGGCAGGTCTTGCAGAAGCAATTTCATTTTCGATTTGGGCTACAACATTGGGAGGAAGTCCTTCCTGAAATCCCCATACGGGTGTAATTGCTTCAGGTTTCAAATTCTGAAATACACCGATATTTTTCCCGTCAAGCGTTCTATAGTAAACACCCCAGGAACCCTTCATAAGGCATTCGGCCCATTTGTTGACTGGTGTGCCTAACGAATCTTTTACATTAATTTTTGCGTAGAAATATTCTTGCCGTTTACCAATTTCAATTTCATCCTGATAAAGTTTTGTGAACTCTTTCTGTAACTCTGGTGTTATCCAATTCGAAGAATCGGCTTTTTGCCGTATAGATTCTGCACGGGCTAACCGCTCATGTATTGAATATTTTTCAGGAGTTAACGGTAATGATTCTTTAATCTGAATGATGAGTTTATCAAGGTCAACGAGAAAGGCTTCTTTGATGGTAAGACTTCTTGCATTGGCCTCTTCGAGTTGTCCTACTTGATTTGTAAGTCTTTCTATTTCTGCCAATAATCCTGTTTGACGGGCTTTTATAATTTCTGTTTCATTGACTAAATTGTCGTATGCTTCCTGTGCCGAAACATATTGTTCATTTTTGGCAGCAATATCTGCCTCAACGGCTTGTAGTGCAGATTGTCGTTCGTTTATCTTTGTATTGATCCCTTCCAGTTCTTGTTGAGATGATTTGATTTGGTTTGTAATTTTTAACAACTCGTCTTGTAACCGTTGAATTTCTGCGGGGTCCAGTTTGGCTCCTGGGACTTGTTGTATGGTTTGAGTGTGTCTGGTTATGATGGCGTCTTTTTGCTTGATTTCGTTCTGCAACGCAGAGATTTCTTGCTTGGCTGGGTTGGGGATAGGTAAGAAATAGTATGCTACGAATGGTCCGGCAAGGATCCCAATGAACAATGCAATAATAGCGGCAATTGGAGCCATTGGGACTTTGAATTTTCTCTTTGGTTTTGGTACGGCTTCCCCCGTGTCTACGGGAGGTTGTGTTGAAGTTGTAGGAGCAATGGGGGGAGTTACTGCCACACCAGACCCTGCGGTAAATTCTGGGAGAGGTGTCTCTAAACCCGGACCAATCGGTGCTCCGAAAATATCAGTTCCTAATCCCCCTCCTGTGGGAGCCGATATACCACCCCCCCTTCCACTTATACCACCAAATCCTACTGCAGGAGAACCAAAATCAGGAGAAGGTGTCTGAGCACTTCCAAAGATAGGGGTTTCTATAATTTGAGTAGGTGCTGTTGCTATTGTTTCGGAAGGAGGAGCCGATTTTAAGTCAAACACACCGCCCTTACTGCCTCCGCCAAATGCGCTATCCCCTAACGGGGTTTCCAATCCTGATTCAAGGCTGATAGGACCCGGACCTATTTCGGGTGTCTCAGGTGAGAAGTCGCTATCTGCTGCAAGGTCCTGGAAGGATGGCTTTTTCGTTCCAGGTTGAGAGGGAGTTTGAAGAGTGCCTGGTGCGGAACCACTTAATTTGTCAAACTCAGTGAAAGATGTTTTTATATTTCCGCCTGTAGGTTCCGGTACTACAATGTCTATATCACTGATAGGAGGCAGTCCTCCCTCAAAGTCATCGCTTCCCTTTGATTTTTTAAAGGCATCCGAATCAAAAGAGGACAACGGTGGAAGTTGACCGCTTATATCGGATACTTCACCTGTATCAAAATCACTCAAAGGAGGGAGATTTCCTAATCCCGAGTCCGCACTTGGGATTTCTTCCTTTTTCTTTTCTTCTCCAAAGAGATTGTTTTCGGATTCAGACATGTTTCATCTCCATAATTATGATTTGTTTGTAATCTTCTATTTTAGTTTATTTTTAAATTCTATCATTTTTTATATCTTTTGTCAAGAAAATTGTCAACAATTAACAATATATTATGAAATTATTTTAACAAAAAATGCAATTTTCAACCGAATGTATTGTATATCGTCTATATATCTATGGTTTTACTACACCAATAGTTAATAATATATTAGCATAAAGGCGTTGATCTCCAGTAACAATTTGGATGCATGTATCTGATGAGGATGCTTGTTCATAAAATTCAAATCTTCCTAATTTGACTAAAGACAAATGAGGTAAAGATTGACGAAATTCCTTGTAAATATCAGGTTCTTCTTCTGTTGCAGGAGACATTACATGCGCTTCTTCAATTTCTACCGCAGTTAGAAGAGTATCCAGAACTTCAGTTACTTTTACTATTCCAGGGGCAAGATTGAGATAAATAGTTTCTGCACATACACCTTCCTTTGTACTGGCGGGGTAGTTTCCATCAGTAATCAGGATTTTTGAACCATGGCCAGCACCGGCAATAGCGTAGAGAATTTCAGGATGTAAAAGTTTGTGTTTAAGCATATTGTTTCCCTTATATTTTTTATTCTTCTGTTACAGCTATATATGAAGGCGTTGAAAATCTTCTACCTATTGAAATTTTTTGTATTTCTTTTAATAATTTTTCATCTGAGGTCTGTATTTTTGATGTAATAATATGATATGTTTTTATGTCTCCTATAGCGAGAGAAGACTGAGCAATATACCATAACGCTTCAATCCCATAAGGAACAAAATTTTTTTGTTTTACTAAGAAACTCACAGGGGTTAAATATTCGATTGCTTCACCAAATCTCCCCATATTGAATAGTGTTTTTCCTAATGAGAGCCAGGTTTCAATTTCTTCTTCATTTATAAATGAAATTTGTTTTTCTGATATTCCGGATTTCTTTTTAATTCTATCATAAATTCGGATTAATTCCTGATATTCTCTTTTTGCCCCAGGATAATTTTTTAAGATTTCTTCATAAGTAACTGCAAGATTATATCGCACACGCGTGGTATTGGGGTTATAATGAAGTGTACTCTGAAATATGGTCTCATTATTCTTCCAGTCCTGATTCCGGAGAAATGTTAAATAAAAATATGAAAGGGTTAGTATCACAAGAAAAATATTTATTGCAGGGAGTACATACTTTTGTGGGAATCGTTGAAAAGTTAAGTGCTGGATTGTATAGTAAATTAACTCAAAAACGAACCACCAGAATCCAATCATGGGGGTATACATCCAGTGCTCTGCCTGCGGTGCATTCAATGTGAAAAAGCCCGATATGGGGAACCATGTGATTAAAAACCATAGTATGCTAATAAATATCCGGTGTTCTCTATTTTTCCATGCCCAATAAGAAATAAGAACAATAAGAACTAAAAAGGCATATCCAAATATTGCTGTCCAATAAGGAGTATGCTCGAGTGTTTGTTCCATGTGTAGTCCGAAAGGGAGGAAAAGAATGCGTATATAAAAAGCAAAAGACTGACCAATTTCTATAACTTTATCACTCCATACTTTTGTAATAGGAGTCGATTTCTCAGCAAAGTTTAAAATAGTTAATCGGAGTGTTATATAAACGGACGAAACGAGCAAAGACAAGAAAATAGGAAACCAGATTTTTATTTTTTTTAATCCGTATGTTGTATTAGAATCTTTTGATTGGGAGACAAAAAGTGTGATGAGCAAAATGATTAAAGGAAAAATATTACTCGATTCTTTGCTAAGTAATCCAAATGTAAAACATAAGGGACAGGCTAATAAATATAGGTTTCGGGTTATTCCTCCTTCTTTTTGGATGTATTGGACGCAGGAGAGAACCCCTGCCAATATAAAGACCGCAGACATCATGTCTGCCCTGCCACTAATATAAGTAACGGCCTCAGTGGGGATAGGATGTACAGCATAAACAATACTTGTCCAAAAAGAGACGAAAAAGGGCACTCTTAGTTTGTTTAATAATAAAAAGACAAGCATCACTGCACATGCATGCCATAAAGTATTTGTAATATGAAAGACTAAAGGAGAAATTATAGGAAAAGGGGAATTTTCTTTATCTTTTTTGTAAGACAATAAATAATCTAACATAAAAGATACCGAAACCAAAGGACGATAGAAATTCCCTTTTCCTCTTCCAAAGGCATGTTGGTCTTCGGCAAATAACTGGAAAAATTTTTTGGGGTCCTGTACATGTTTATGCATGAGTACGGAAGAAGCATCATCCCATACCCAGTCATTATTTAATGTGTTGGCATACGCAATAAATGTTATGCAGAGTAAAAGAAAACAGAAAAAGAATTTTTCAGATAAAGGAAGGACAATATCATTTTTGCATTCTTGTGAATATTCCCATCTCTCTTTTGACAAATCACCTGTCATTTCTTATTCTATATATTTTTAATTATTAAGTTTTATTAACCTTTATTCTTAGGCCCTGGTACAACCCATGTATCATTTGCGGGAATATAAAGCAGTTCTACAGATTGTTGGTCTCCAATAACACGAACAATACGAAGTTTTGCGGATTGTTTTTGTTTTGTTTGTGGGTTTATGGGTTCGTAAAATTCCTCGCCCTCACGGACCTTAAAAGTTTCTGTTTTATTTGTTTTAGTATCAGTAACGGATAGAAACACATATAGGTCATTTTCTGCCTGTAAGAAACCTGTTACTTCAACCCGGGGACGGGAGAGCATTAGTTCAGCCCTTTCTTTTAATCGAGCGTACTTACCATCTGATGCAGATGAGCCTGGACGTAAAACATCATAAATATTTATCCCTGCAATAACAAGAGCCCATCTCTGTTTGTCCCTTGCTTGTCTTATCGTTTCTTCTATGTCGGGAGCAATTCTGCTCATTGCTATTTTCCCATTATCAATAGCAGAGTATTTTGCTTTAACACTTCTCAAGTTGTTTACAATGGTATCCTGTTGGTCCTGTGGTAAACGAGTGTTATTTGTAATAGCATCTATCCAGGGCTGGATTGCTGAACGCATTTCAGACAGTATTTGCTCAGGACTGGGAGGAGGCGGCTCTTGTGGTGGAGGGGGAGGAGGAGCAGGTTTGGAACAGTTGATTGTAGAAATTGAAATAGTACCAATTGTAATAAATATAAATACATATATAAATCGTTGATAAAACACATTGCCTTTTGTCATATCATTCTTTTCCTCTGTTTAATATTTGTACATATATTAAATGTTATCATAGGAAAATAGGAATTCACAAAATATAAATTAAGATTTATATTAGATATATTAAAGAAGAAACGCCTAACGAAAAATGATTTTATCATGTATAATTTTGTAAAATCATACAGTTGATCTTTTTTATAGTTTTAAATCTGTTAAGAAAGGAAGAAAATGAGGATATTAGTTGTAGATGATGATTTAGATTTGGCGGAGTTGATAAAAACCAAATTGCAAAGTGAAAAACATCAAGTTGAAGTTATAAACACGGGAGAGGGTACTTTCGAGAAAGCAAAAAGTTTTAAACCGGATATAGTGCTTCTTGATATTATGTTACCGGGTATTACAGGGTATCAGATTTGTCGAAAAATAAGAAGAGACCCTGAAATCTATAAAACGGCCATACTCATACTAACAGCATTAGGTGAAGAACCTGAAGTTTTGCATGGACTTGAACAAGGGGCTGATGATTATCTTGTTAAACCATTTAAATTAGAGCGATTGATGGATAAAATTTCATCTTTAGGTGTGTTAATCGCCTCTGTAAATAGTCGTAATCAAATAACTAATTTTCCAGGTACGGATGCGATCAAGAGAGAAATTAATCATAAATTAGCAAGGGGCGAACAAATAGCAGTTATATATGTAAATATGACGGGATTCAAACCTTACTGTGTTTCTCGGGGCCCTGAAGGACAAAAACGAGCATTGAATTTCTTGTCGGAATTAATGTTGGATGTAAAAAAGAGTCTGGGGATTTATGAATGTTTTATGGCCCATATGGGAGGAGAACATTTTGTTATTTTATTAAACATATCGGATGTGGAAAAATATTGTGAATCTTTAGTTTTATCATTTGACCAGAAGAAAAAAGATTTGTATACTCCACAGGAATATGAGCAAGGATATATCTTTGCAGTAGATAGAAATGGAACCGAAGTAAGATGTCCATTGATGGCTCTTTCGTTGGGAGTTGTTCATAATCAGTTCAGACCATTTCGAAATGCAAAAAAAATGTTTGAAGTACTTGCTCAAGTTCGGCAAAAGGCCCAACCAATCAATGGTAAAAGTATCTATTTTATAGATAGAAGGCATACAGACCGATAAAAGATAAATACCGGATAACTTAGTGATACATATAAGAGAAATTTGTGAAGCAGATATTGATAAGGCTGTAGATGCATTAGTTCATGCTTTTTATGATGATGGTCTGGTTTGTTATATGTTTCCTGACGAAAAGTTCCGCAAAGAGTTTATTGCCTGGACATACGAAAGATGGATTCGACTTTTGATGAAATTTAATTCTGTTTTTGTTGATGAGAATGTTTGTGGTGTTGCGGGTTGTATTCCTCCGTATTTCCATTCTCATATTCCTTTCCGTTACATTATGAAAGCAGGGTTTCTTAAAGCAGTTCCAAAGTTAATATGCCGAAATTTTTGGAGACCTTTACGGGCTTATTGGGATAATCAGAGTAGAACCCGAAGTGAGGTGAAAGAACCTTCCTGGATATTAGATATTTTAGGGGTTCATCCCGGATCACAAGGAAAAGGAGTGGGCAGTGCATTGGTTCAATATTTAATTTCTCGTGCAAACCGGGACAAGGTTCCTGCCTATGTTATTACACATAAGGAAAAAAACATTATCTTTTATGAAAAAAATGGTTTTAAACTTCTTAATAAAAAGAATTCTCTCCCAGGGGGACCTCCAACCTGTTCGCTCATTTATAAGCCATTTTAATTTTGGCCTGTACCTTTACAAAAAAGAAAAAATTTCCTTGTGTAAGGAAAAAATATCTTTATTTTTTTTCTAATGAATCCATGTGTATTTCAGTTATCTCCCTGTTTTTCATATAGATGCGAGATATGTTCTGTGTGGCACATCATTTGCTAAAAATAAAAACCGAACACCAATAAGTAAAAGGTATGAGATAATAAAGTGGTTCAAGGTATATCAAAGATAAGTGCTGAAACGATATTAATTTCTGCGATGAAAGTAGCGGAAATTAATCACCGATATATTGCCAATAATATAACCAATGCGGATACCCCTGGATATACGCAAAAGGAATTGGATTTTCAGAAATCTCTCAACGCCGTATTGCAAGGGCGAGGGGGTATCGTTCTCCGCACGAGCCACCCTCGCCATATCCAGGTGGAGAAAGAAGGAGTTATTGTTAATACAAAAAGAGACGGGATGATAAAGAATGATTTTAATTCGGTAAGTATTGATGAACAAATTGCACGATTAACAGAGAACACAGGAAAAATAACTGTTTATAGTGCATTAATGTCCAAGAAGTTTAGTCAATTAGCAACAATCATCAACGATTTGAAGAGATAATATTATGCGAGTTGAAGGAATATCGGCATGGGATATTGCTCTTAGTGGAATACGAGCCCAAAGGTTGAGAATGAATATTATTGCCAATAATATAGCCAATGCAGAGACAACCCGAACTGAAAATGATGGGGGTCCCTTCCGCCGTCAAATGGTGTTGTTACAGGGATATGAATTAGGTAGGGGAATTTCTTCTAAGAAGGGAGGTGTTGAGGTAAAAGCCATAACTTATGATAGGAGTCCGTTTAAAGAGGTATATGAACCGGAACATCCCGATGCGAATGAACAAGGTATCGTGAAATATCCGAATGTGCAACTTGCCAATGAAATGGCAGACCTTGTCTCGGCACAAAGGGCATATGAAGCCAACATTGCAATTTTTGTAGCAAACAGACAAATACGCCAAAGAGCATTAGAAATTTTACAAAGATAAGTTTTACAAGAATTTTTATGATAAAATAATTATATGATACGGTCGAGGAAAAATAAGAAAAAAATTTATATAAGTAGGAATGAGGTGATTTCTCGTGGATAATGTCGATTCTGTTCACAGCATAGGACCAATAAAACCTAAGGTAGATATTCCTACTATAGGTCCTGTGAAGGCAACACCGACAGAAAGTAAAACTTCTTTTAAAGATATATTAGTTGAAGCGGTTTCTGAAGTGCAGAAATTACAAAATGAAGCCGATACTACTATCAAGAAGTTAGTTTCCGGCGAGATTAAAGATGTTACAGAAGTTATGGTAGCGGTCCAGCGGGCTGATACCGCTTTTCAAACTCTTATGGCAGTGCGGAATAAAGTAATTACGGCGTATGAAGAGATAATGAGGATGCAAATTTAGTATTTGATGGAAAATCAAATACCCTGAGACCTGTATAAGCAGGACAGGAAAAGGCGGAGGTAAAAATTGAATATTTATTTTTCAAAATTTTGTTAAAGATCTTGACAAAATACACTATATATTGTATTATATAAATACAAATATTCTATTAGTTTGGTTTTGTTAGTTGTTTTTAATTAGAATATATACAAAATATTGATGATAAAAAATAAAAATATATAGTGTATTTATGGAAACAATACTACAATTTATAAACGGAATACGGGAATTTTGGGGTAAATTAACTCTTAGTGCTAAAGTCATAATTAGCGTTTCTTTTCTTATTGTTTTTTTAGGTTTATTACTAATTATATATGTCGGAGCACAGCCTCAATATACTGTCTTATCAGCAGGACTTTCTCCGCAGGAGGTATCTAAAATAACAGATGTGTTATATCGTCAGGGAATTCAATACCAGTTGGGGGATAATAACACGAGTGTATGGGTTCCTTTGGACCAGCGGAGTAATGCCCAGTTGCTATTGGCACAAAGTGATTTGCCTGTAGGTAGACCTATTCCACCGGGTTGGGAACTATTTTCCACCACAGAATTAATGACCAATCAATGGCTACAAAATGTAAAGTTTATGCGGGCTTTACAGGGAGAAATTCAAAAGCAATTAAATGCTTTTGATTTTGTTAACGATTCATATGTGCTTATTCGCGAGGCGAAGGAAGAATTATTTATTTCTGAGCAAAAGCCTTCAGAAGCAGCAGTTACCCTTGATGTAAATAGACCGTTAACAAAGCAGGAGGTGAAGGCTATTGTAAGTATTGTTGACCATGCCGGTGGGGCTAATTTACATCCAGGAAATATTACTATAGTTAGTACGAAAGGAGATGTATTGTACCTTCCTCCACAGGCAGGATTTGCTTCTCTTGCAAGTTCCAAATTGGAATTATTAACGGAATGGGAGCGACAAAGAGAAATGAAGGTAATGAGTAAACTTCGGGAATTAGGGGTTCGTGGAACTGTTTCTGTAAGTGCAAAGATAAACTTTGATAGTTCTGAGGAAATAGAGGAAAAGGTAAGTGAAGGGACTGAAATAAGCACATCAACAACAGAGACTACAAGTGAAACAACAGAAAAGCCACCCGAAGGGGCTCCGGGAGTACTTGCCAATGTTCCTGAAGCCACTACTCCGGGGACTACTTCTTCAAAGGAAACAACAACAGAGGAAATAGCTAATTATGAACCGTCCCGTTTAACAAGGAAAAAGAAAAAGGAAGGTGGGAATGTAGAAAAGTTTCTTGTAACTGTTATTGTAGAGGGAGACTATCAGGAAACACAGGATGAACAGGGAAATAAGCAGAGAAATTACATAGGCCTTACAGAAGAGCGTAAAAAAATGTTTCAGAATTTTGTGATGTCGGCCGTAGGTGAGGGTGAAGTTCCGACAGAAGTATTGGTTTATGACCAACCTTTTGGTATATCGGAATTAGAAACAGGAATTCCAAAAACAGAAGAAATGCCATTCCAATGGAGAACAATAATAACGCCAGTAACAGTAGCGGTTCAGTTGATAAGTATACTTGTGGTCTTTTTATTATTAAGGTCTTTCTTAAGGAGTACGGTAGTGGAGAAGAAAGAAAAAGAGGAAGAAATTGAAATGGTGGAATTACCGGGGGTATCAAAAGAAGATTTGAGAAGACAAGAAGTGGCTCGTGAAGTGGCCCGTATATCAATTGATGAACCCGAAACCGCAGCCGCTTTAATTCGTTCGTGGCTAACAGAAGGAGAAGAGTAATACGGCACCGAAAAAAGATACAAAAGAACAGGATAAATTGACCGGTCGCAAAAAAGCAGCAATATTACTTGCATGTATTGGACCAGAGCATGCGAGTAGTATCCTTGCTCATTTGAGAGATGCAGAGATTGACCGTCTTACACTGGATATTGCATCTTTGGGAACTATTGACCCAGAGATTAAAGCAAAAATATTTGATGAATTTTTCCAGATGGCAGAAGCAAAACGTTTTGTAGCAGAAGGCGGAATTGAGTTGGCAAAGGAACTTCTGGAAAAATCATTTGGAGCCCAAAAAGCAGTTGAAATATTGGGTCGATTGCAAAGTTCCTTACAGGAGGTTCCATTTCAGTTTTTGAAGAAAGCAGACCCTGCCCAGATAAGCAGTTTTATTCAAGAAGAACATCCTCAGACGATAGCTCTGGTATTAGCCCACCTTGACCCAAGAGTTTCTGCTCTGGCTCTTTCCTCGTTACCACCGGAAACGCAGACCGATGTAATATATCGTATTGCTACTATGGATCGAACCGCTCCTGAAATCATTCACGAGGTAGAGCGTGTTCTGGAAAGAAAGATGGCCGCGATATTTACACAGGGGTTTACTTTTGCAGGTGGTGTTAAGGAAGTGGCGGAGATACTTAATCTCGTAGAAAGGTCTGCGGAGAAGAATATTATGGAGAAACTTCAAGAACGAGACCCTGACTTGGCTAATGAAATTAATAAATTAATGTTTACATTTGATGACTTGATTTATGTAGATGATGCGGGAATCCAAAAGGCATTACGCGAAATTGATTCGAAAGACTTGGCTTTAGCCTTGAAGTCTTCAACGGAAGAGGTGAAAGAGAAAATATATAAAAATATGTCTGAACGTGCCCGTGAAATGCTGAAAGAAGAAATTGAATTTATGGGACCTGTTCGACTTAAAAATGTGGAAGAAGCCCAGCAACGAATTGTTGCTGTTATCCGCCGATTGGAGGAATCGGGTGACCTTATAATTACAGGGAGGGGAGAAGGTGGAGGAGAAGAAATTCTTGTTTAATAAATTAGGGAAATGTCTTTATGTCTCCATTTAAAAAGACATATAAAATAATTACAGAAGATGTTGAGATAAAATTTTTAGACCGTAATGGTTTAAAAGAGTTTCCTAAAGAAAGTGAAATTTTAAATGATCCTTTGAATGCATATACTCCTGCAGAATTGCGTAAAATGGTTTTAGAACAAGCACAACAGGAAGCGGAAGAAATAAGACAAAAAGCATTTGAAGAAGGATACAATGCGGGAAAATTACTTGCCGAACAAGAGGCTCATCAGGTCCTTGAAGAAATGAAAAAAGTTTTTTATGAAAGTATGGAAAAAATTGTTCAAACAAAAACAAATTTTCTGGAACAACTAATTCCACAAGTACTTAAACTTGTGTTTCAGATTTCTGAAAAAGTTATTTCAAATCAAGTTGAAGTTAATCACAGTGTTGTTAAGACAATAGTAAAAGAAACCTTGACTGAATTGATGGATAGCCATGAAATATATATTCATATTCACCCCGACGATTGTGGTATGTTAGAAAACTATATCAAGACACAGATAGAAGATGGACTCATTACCCAAAAAATAATATTTGTTCCTGATGAAACGGTGGGAAAAGGGGGGTGTATAGCAGAGACAAAGACATTATTTATCGATAATCAGATTTTCTCCCGGTTAAATCTAATAGTTGAAAAGATTGTAAATTCTGCGAGGGAAAATGGTGTTGACATTTAATCCTTATATAGATGTTATTAGAGAAATAAAACCGTTTCATGTTTGTGGTAAGGTAAAAAATATTACGGGATTGACTATTGAAGTTAGTGGCCCTGAAATGAGAGTTGGAGACCTTTGTTATATCTCCTCAAAGGATAGAAAGATATTGATACCTGTAGAAGTGGTGGGATTTCGTAATGACCATTATCTTGTAATGCCCCTGGACGAAATACAGGGTTTAGGCCCGGATTATGTTTTAATACCAACCTTTCAATCAAGATATGTTGCTGTTGGAGATTCGTTTTTAGGAAGGGTAATGGATGCACTTGGAAATCCTATTGATGGGAAGCCATTTCCCCAAATTAGCGAAAAGAGGTCTTTATATGCAACTCCTCCTTCGGCCGTGTTTCGCCCCCGAATAACAGAACCCCTAGCAACAGGGATAAAGTCTATAGATGGATGTGCTACTTGTGGGAAAGGACAACGGGTAGCCATTCTTTCAGGTAGTGGGGTTGGAAAAAGTAAATTGATAGGTATGATTGCTCGGAATACTAATGCGGATATAAATGTAATAGCTCTGGTGGGGGAACGGGGCAAAGAAGTTAGAGAGTTTATAGAATTGGATTTAGGTGAAGAGGGCTTAAAAAGGTCTGTAGTTGTTGTCGCGACATCACATGAGTCTGCGTTACGGCGAATTAGTGCGGGTTATGTTGCAACAACAATAGCCGAATATTTTCGGGACCAGGGGGCTGATGTATTATTAATGATGGATTCCATAACCCGATTTGCTATGGCTCAAAGAGAGGTTGGTTTATCTGTTGGAGAGCCTCCTACTACGAAAGGTTACACACCTTCTGTATTCAGTCTGTTACCTCGTTTGTTAGAACGAGTAGGGACATCAGAAAAAGGAACAATTACAGGTTTTTACTCGGTCCTTGTAGAAGCAGATGATTTGAATGACCCCATAGGAGATGCTGTTAGAAGTATTACAGATGGGCATATTTCATTATCACGGGGTTTAGCAACTCGAGGACATTACCCCCCAGTAGATGTTTTGGAGAGTGTTAGTCGTTCTATGCTGGATGTTACATTGTCGAACCATCGTTCTCTGGCAAATCGGATGCGGAGTATCCTGGCCACCTATCGGGACGCAGAGGACTTAATAAATATTGGAGCCTATGTTGCAGGCTCAAATAAAGAAATTGACGAGGCATTAAGACTTATGCCAAAGATAAAAAAATTCTTAATACAGGACCTTTATGAGAAGGTCAACTGGGAACAAATTATACCATTAATGCAGGAGGCACTCAGTTAATCATTATGAATCCAGGAGATTATCAACGATATGATCCTCTTATAAGAATTCGTAAAACGCAGAAACAATTATGTGCTCAAAAGTTGGCTGAAACATGGATGAAAATTAAATCCGTTAGTCAGGAAATTGAAAATGTAGGACAATTACAGAAAGAGTATACCCATCAGGTTCAAGCAATGCAGAAAAAATCAAAAAAAGTAAAAGAAATTTCCGAGTCATTTGACTATCTTGTTTTTTTGGGCAAGCAGAAAGATTTGTTAGAGAAAAGAAAAGATGAATTAGAAACTATTGCCGAAAACCAGAGAAAAGAATTGGAACAAATTATGGTAGAAGAAAAAATGCTTCAAAAAATAAGAGAGAATAGAGAAAAAGTTTTTCGACAATGGGTTCAGAAGGAAATACAAAAAAACACAGATGATTTAAGTGGAGTACGATTTTCAATGAAGACCAAAGGAGTAATATGATATTGAAATATAGCTTTGAAATATAGGAAAGCAATCATGCGACTTCTTATAGTTGTTATATTATCTGTCGTATCTTTTATTGGCACATTGGTAGGAGTATTAGCCCTAACGGGGAACCTATCCGGAGAGTCTCTTCAAAAATTAGTTGCTCCTTCATCTACTGCGTCTCAGAAAGTTTCAATATCGCGACCTAGTATTCAAGAGGATACTATCGCTACTTTGATTGAGCAAATTCAAAAGAAAGAAGCCTCACTAAAACAGAAGGAGGAAGAAATAAAGAAGAAAGAAGAGGAGATAAAACTGAAGTCTCAAGAATTACAACAGATGCAGTCGAAAATTGAATCAGTACAAAAAGAACTTAGTTCAAAATTGGAAATAGACAAAAAAGAAAAAGCAGTTCAGATGCAAACAATAGCGGTTACTCTTAGTGGGATGAAACCTGATAAGGCAGCAGAACGGCTGAAGACTATGAGTCCGGATGAGATTGCGGAAATACTCTCTTATGTAAAACCTAAAGAAAGGGGGAAAATTGTAGAAGCATTAGACGCCCAATTGGCGGCACAAGTGCTCCAATCGTTACAAAAAGTGCAACCCATTTCTATCCCCTCCTCTTAATTATCCTTCCTCAGTTTTCCAATATATATCTTGATTTTCATACTGTGGGATTTTAAATTTCTATTTTTTTAGGAGAAAACTTATGATTGACAGTATAGTAAATATTCTATTACCTGTGATTTCAGAAGATACAGTTAAAACAGATGTATTTAAGCAAGACAACACTACTGCGGACAGCAATGATTTTAGCCAACTTTTGGGCATATTGATGGCACAAATGGGTTTGTCCAGTATGATCATTCCACAAAATGCCACCAGTTCGTTATCAGAGACAGAAATAGATAATACAAAGATACAACAAGAAAGTGTACGCTCATCTGTTATTTCAAAATTAGGTAGTTCAGAGGGGGCTCTTGTTTTAGAAAATGGGGGTGATAGTGTAGATGAGATATCTTTGCGACTTCAGCCAGCACAAGAAATGAGTCCTATCAGAGGTGAAGAGAGTTTAGGTACAATAAATTCCATCCCTGTAATGACAGATTTAATACAGAATGCTACTGATATTAGTAATATTGAAGAAGAATTATTGTCAAAGATTAATATAGATACCCTAAAAAAGCAATTGGTTTCCTCCGAACAATCAAATTTCCCTACAACAACAGAGACGCACCCAAATCTACTGCAAGGAGAGAATCCTTCCAATGGTGGTCC
>OGCI01000329.1_pt1 | contig 58898 bp, 48 predicted proteins | sample 1570021 | NCBI WGS metagenome assembly OGCI01 (sample SAMN06264664, study PRJEB24512) | hot springs metagenome | isolation source: Hot spring water | place: South Africa: Tshipise | collected 2015-06-21
CTTCGAGGCGATTGGTGGCTGGCGATAGGCGATAGGCGATAGCCGATAGCCGATAGGCGATAAGCAATAGGCAATAGCCGATAGGCGATAGGCGATAAGCGATAGCCGATAGCCGGGGGTAGGGGCGCAGCGGTGCTGCGCCCCTTCATAATGTCCACACATTAGCCATTGGGTAACGGGAATGACGATCGCCCAGGCGGTTCACTATACTATCTGCATTACAGAAGACACAGTACGCCTTACACTCATGCTTTGTTCTCACCCGTCTGCACTGACAGAAGGGAAGTGGGAACGACGCCTGGAAGCGCAGGTTTGTAACGCGCTGCGCTTCTAATCAATGGAGCGCATTGAAAAGGCATGCAGTTCGGACAATGCCTGTAGGGGTGAACCGTATATCTCGCCGTCGATGGCCGCCATCACGTGGTTGTCCCCACGCCTGTGGGGGTGAACCGGACAGACGACAGCAACCGGGCAGACCACCCAGGTTGTCCCCGCGCCTGTGGGGGTGAACCGCAGGGACGAACGCAACATCCGCTCCCGTTCAACACCTGTTCACCAATTCACCATCTGCTCCGCGCGCGAGCAGCACTGAACAGGCGATAGGCGATATCCGAAGCGCGCAACCATTCAGTTCACACGATTGTAGATGATTCAAATCACCATCATCCTGATAGCATACTGGCAAGCCGGTCACGCCGATCGATCAGAAACAACCATCCCCTGCTCTCTTCCGAGGTCATCGTAGCTCTGATCTAACCGCAGAGCGTCCATCGGCTATCCCCTATCGCCCATTCATCGACCGCAGAGATCGCCGAGAGATTATCGGCTATCAGCTATCGCCTATCGCCTATCACCTATCCGTCTTTACCATTCCCAGATCAAGACAATTCGGTTATCGGATTAATAACAAACATTTAGTAATTTCACGTCAACAACCCGGTCAGATCTGCTTTCATGAACCCGTCATCACGCAATCACGTTTTGGAAATGACACACAATCCTTGCGAGGTAGCTGCGATGGAACTGACCGATCAGCTCAAAGCGGAGCTTATCGCAATTGCCAGCTCACTGCGTGGAAGCGAGCGACGGATCTTCATGGCACGCATGGTCAAAGCATTGGGTCCGGGTGGTCAACGTCTGGCCGAGCGTGAATTGGGCTGGAACCGCACTACTATTCGAAAAGGAATGCGGGAACTGGAACAGGGTCTCACGTGTTTCGATGGGCATCACTTGCGCGGTCGCAAACCGGTAGAAGCGCGCCTCCCTAACCTGCTGCTCGACATCCGTGAAATTGTTGAAGACTGGCGCAAAGCGCACGCTGAATGCTGGACCGATCTGCGCGCACCCTGTCTGAGCATTACCGAGATTCGCGAGGCGCTGGTTACTCAGAAGGGGTACGATCCTGACTCACTTCCCTCGAATCAGACTATTGCTGCTCGTTTGCGCGCTCTGGGGTACTATCCACGACGCTCGATCCGTTATGTGCGCCGACGACAATCGATGCAGCCGATACGTTGATGAAGCGAGTCTCTTGCGGGACGGGCACGCCAGAAGCGGGCAACATGACCGATCATCAGATGATCGGTCATGTTTATGCTCACTGCATACGAATTTGGTGGAACATTCAAAAACTTTAGACTCCATCTGATCACAACATTTCATTACCATTTCTTTACCCACTCTCCAGATCGTTCCTGCTAGACTCGTTACTACAACGTTCTCCCTGATCTACCAGTGACGATACGCGCCGATGCCAGCGCAACGCCTGAGGTGACATTGCGCTCTGTGATGCGCGTGGTGATCATCTGGCGCCGTGCCAGGTCGCGGGGGAATTGTATGGTTTGAAAGAAGGGTGTCGCGACAGGATAAGAGAGCGGTTATTTGCCGGCCAGTCCAGACGGTAGGATGGGGTGAACAAACAAGACTTCACGGGAAGGAAGGTGGCAGGAATGGAATCGCAAATGCAAGCTTTTGTCGACTCGTTGCGGAGAAACATGACCGCAGAAGATGTGGTCAATCTCGAAGCCTGCATGGACTGTAAGGCCTGCGGCGAAGCATGCGCATGGTATCTGGTAACCGGAGACGAAAAGCTGCATCCGACCCACAAAACCGGATTTATTCGCCAGATTTACCGTCGCTACATGACCATTGAGGGCCAGATCGGCGGCGCTTTGGGCCTTGTGCCGACTCCAACTGTGGCCGACTTGCAAGAGCAGATGCCTTACTTCTGGGCCTGCACAGCTTGCGGTCGTTGCACCCTCTCATGCCCGGCTGGAATCAGCACCCGACGCATCGTGCGCCTGGCGCGAGCTGCATACGCCGATTCGGGATTGAGTTACGCTAACCCCACCATCCGATCGATTATTGAAAATACTGAGCGCCACCGCCACAGCTTCGGCCTCACGCCGGCCCAGGTCATTGGCCGGGTCGGTCTGTTTTTACGCAGCGAAGGGATCGAAGTGCCGATTAACGTGTACGGCGCCGAGATACTCTTCGTCTGTCCGGCGGCAGGCAACGCAAGAATTCCCGATTATGGCATTAAGCTGATCAAAATCCTCAATGCGGCTGGCGTGAGCTATACCATTTCACCGTATGTCATTGATACAGGCACCGAAATCGATCATATTGCTGTTCATCATCAACTGTCGCGGCAGATGCTGGAAGATTGGGAACAGGAGGCTGAGCGACTCGGTGTTGACAAGATTTTACTGGTTGAATGCGGCTGCGATACGCGCACCCTTTACGCCGAGGCCACCGAAACGCTGGGCCGTCCCTTCCGGTTCCCGATCATCAGTGTGGATGCGCTCATGCTTGACCTGATTAAACAAGGTCGTTTGCCGGTAGAAAAGACCAATCTGAGCGTGACGCTCCACGATCCGTGTTACGCTACCCGGCTCTCGGGATTGGGCGATCTATCGCGCGAACTGCTCTCGCTGGTGACCAACAATTTCGTTGAGATGACGCCAAACCGCGAATATAACTATTGCTGCAACGGCGGCGCCGGCGGAATGCGTCTCCCCGAAAACACCCCGATCCGCCGACAAATTTCGGTGTTGAAAGCGAACCAGATTCGGGCTACCGGGGCCGAATTTGTGACCTCGCCGTGCGTGGTCTGTACCCTGTCGCTCGAAGATACCTGTCAGACCTACGGCCTGAGCAAGTCGGGTGATCGCATGGCGCTGGTGTTGTTTGAGGTGGTGTACGAAGCGATGGCGGCAGCGCTGGCCAAGCGTGGCGCGCTCGACCAGATGCTGGTGCCGGCAGAACTGCGGAATCGCGATCACGACTTCTTTATGGCGCACAGTCTGGAAGGATGGCTGGCAGCCCTGATGGAGAGTGCCGAATTTCCGGCGTTGCTCGACTGGCTTGAAAAGGACGACATCGTCAAACGCTTTAGCAAAGACCATCCCGAAGTGTACGACCATCTGCGCTCGTGGCGCGATATGGCGCGACCGATCACGCCACCGGATCAGGCAATACCGGCTCCATCGGTGAAGCAAACCGTCAATTCTCGCGCGGGAGGGAGATCACAATGATCACGCTCTTAAATCTGATTGCGCCAATTGCGCTGGCTATCTTCATCGTTGGCGCCAGCGTTCGACTTGGTCGGTATGTTCGCGTGCTGATCACTCACCGGCATCCGCATGGCATTTCGCCGACGTTTATGTATGCGCCGCGCCGGTTAGGGATGCTTGAGTCGTTGAACGCCGTACTCTTTGGCCCCTTCAAGCACTTCTATCGGGGCGCCAATCCGACCTGGGGCCGCGGCTATCTGTACTACCACGTTGCCATTATTACGGAGGTGATCGGTTACACCATCTCGGCATTAATTGTGCTGGCCAATATCGTGATGGGACGACCGGTGCCAGACGTTGAGCTTCATCTCAAAGAGAGCTTCAACTACTCTCCGGCGAATCTGCTCGCGTTGATCTTCGGCAACGGCGAAGCGCTCCAGTCGCAGTTCCTGTTCGGTGACTTCGCGCCGTATTTTGTCGGTATCACCTGGATTGCCGTCGGTTTCGCAGTGGTTGGGAATCTGCACTTGATGGTAGTGCTCTTCCGACGCTGGAGCGGCGCGGTCGTTGGCGATATTGACCACGCGGCGAAAGGAATGCGCACGAAGGGATATATGCCGTGGGATCGGCTGGTAGTGCGGACAACTGTGTTCCTGATTATCTGGACGGAGCTGTTTGCCCGGTTGCATCTGGTCGAGGGGATTGTCTACGTCCATGCCTTGCTCGGTCTGATCCTGTTTACGCTCTTCCCATTCACGTATCTGTTCCACATGGCTTACAATTTCCTGGCCGTCTTCTACGCAGTCCGCCGACGAATGGCGCGAACGATCGCCTGAGCGATTTCTTTAGCGCCTTGAGCATCATTACGCAGCATGGAATGGGCGACCCAATGGGTCGCCTGCCTGCTTTGCGCGCAATCACTACCATCGCAACACTCTGACCACAGGTCGAAGAGACAGCAGCAGATACCAAGGAGTGCAGCGCTGCCCCACTGCGCTCGCGGTGGCATTGCAAGATGGCGTTAGCGCCTGCCGCGCTCTCGCTGCTCGCGCGAGAGCGGGTAGCGAGAGCGCCAGCACTCTATTGGGAGATGACTGCGCTCCCACTCTGCTGCACACAATGACGATGGAGCGCATAAGAACGATCCGTGATAATGGCGCAGCGCTGCTGCACACCTGCTGTGATCTGGGTTGACTGGTAGCGCTGGAACGACGCCTCTGTCACGCAGCGATTCCTCTATTCGCGCCCCACGCGCCTGCGCCGTTGTTCACGGTTATCCCTCTTGAGAGCGGGTTACCAGCACCAGCGGAAGATAAACCTGAAATGGTAGTGGAACCTGCGCAACTTCGACAGTGCCGACAAATTCCAATCCGTTGCCCCGCGCGCCACCCAGCGCATAGAAGGCATTGCCCACACCCGGCGCGCCGGACAGATAGTCTCGATTCAGATTTGCGCGCGTAGTCCAGGTGTTGGTTCTCGGATCATAGGCTTCCACGGTGGCGAGAAACCCCAGCGCATAGTGCTCACCACCGAAGACATAGATGCGTCCATCCAGTCCTGTCACTGCCGCAGCGCCCGCGCGCAGCGCAGGCATAGCCTGTAGCGTTCGCCAGGTATCGGTCTTGGGATCGTATTCTTCCACGACATCGCGCGGGAAACCGTTGGTTGCGCCATCAATGGCATACAGTCTGCGATTGTGCTCAACGGCTACGGCCAGACTATCACGCGCAGTCGGTAGCGGGGCGCGATTGCGCCAGGTGTTGGTCGCCGGATCGTATACCTCAACCGTTGCCAGCGATTGGTTCATGTTATCTCGACCACCAATGGCATACAGCCGACCATCGACGACCGCGGCAGCCAGCATCGCGCGCGCAGTTGGCAGAGGCGCGCGATGGCTCCATGTGTTATGTACTGGATCGTATACCTCAACCAGATTGCTCACCCCGATGGTGGAGCCGCCGATAGCATAGACCTTGCCGTCTACCGTTGCAGCGGCTAATCCATTGCGTCCGCTCGCGAGGCTGGCGAGGGTCTGCCAGGTGTTCGTGTTGGGCGAGTACGCCTCGACGATGGCAGTAGGGCCAGTGGCCGTCCAGCCGCCGATAGCGAGCACGCGGCCATCGGGCAGGGTGGCTGCGGCCAGGTAAGCGCGTGGCGTCAGGCTTTGGCGATGTTCCCACTACATACACTCGTTTGCCGGCGCAGGATTCGCTACACAGCGATGCTGCACATGTGTACTCCAACCGGCCACGGCGCCGGGAAAGGGAGCATTACGATTCTGCGCCTGCGCCATCGGCATCGCTGCCAACACAACGAGGAACCAGCATGTAATGATGGAGCGCATAGGTTTACTATACCCGCTTCGTTCACAAACCAGGCGCGCGAACGAGCGCCTGGTTTGTTTGCAAAGCCGATTCATCCACGGTTATCGCATCACCATCGGCACGTAAATCTGGCGTCGCGGATCACCAACGGTGAACGTCGCGGTGAAGGGGGCTGTCAGGGCATTGCCCGCCGGATCACTGACCGCCTGGCTCACCGTGACTGTGTATGTGCCATCGGCTAACATCGCGCGTGGCCGTACCACAATCTGATTGAAGCTCCTATCGAAAGTAACCAGCGCCGGGAGCGGTTCGTTCCTGCCGCGCAAGGTGACGCTGGCTGTCGTGACGGTGGTATCGTCCAGCGCTTCCGACATTCCGATGAGGATTGCCGGGCCATACACCGGTCCGGTCGTGTCGGTGAAGATGGGGGTGCTGGTTGGCGTAACTGCTGCATCCGCCGCGGGCGATACCCACATCACGGTTGGCGGCGTTGTGTCGCCGACCGGCAAGACCTCGATCCGCACCTGCGTCTCCCGGCTGGTCGATGTGCCGTTGCTGACGCGGAAGGTGAAGGCATCAACGCCGGTGAAGTTCGCTGCCGGGGTGTAGGTCACAGTTGGCGCCGTTCCGGTCAGCGTGCCGCCATGCGGCATCTCAACCACTTCGTAAGTCAGCGGCAGGCCACTCACATCGCGCCCGCTCAAGGTGATCGTCAGCGGCGTCATATAGTTGGGTGTTAGCGCTTGCGGTATTGCCACCAGCGGCGTCACCAGATTTACCCAGGTGTTGGTAGGCGTCTCTTCCGGCACGCTGGGGAAGTAGACGACCGCCTGATTGGCGACAACCGTGCCGGAGGCCAGGCCACCGGTCAGCGCGACCGTGTAGGTAATGACACCGGTCGAACCAGTCTGCCCCTTGGGCGCCAGCTCGCCAATCGACCAGATGATTTCACGACTGTCGGGCAGGTAGGTTCCTGGTTGACTCACGAAGGTAATCGTGTCGGCATTGAATACTGCCGGGAGCTGATTGACCACATACACACCATAGGCGCGCCCCTCGCCCTCATTTTCATAGGTGATCGTGTAGGTGATCACCTGGCCGGGGAGCAGATCACCCTCTGGGCCGTAGATGGCATTGGGGTCTTTGGCCAGCAGCGCTTCCAGATCGCTGCACCGGGATAGACTGGTTAAACCGGCGCATGGCGCAATCGCCACCGATCGATACGCGGCAGCATTCAGGGTTTCTACACAATCCTTACAACCGCCTTCGCTGCCTTGACCGGCCACACAGCGCTGTCCACCAGCGCAGTAGATGGTTCCAGGGGTGCCATACGTGCCGGTCGTTGCACTGCATTCTTCCTTAACGCACGCACTACCAAACAACTTTGACCAGCCAGACAACGTCCAGCGCACCTGACCGGCAGCGCAGCAGTTGGAGTTGGGGTCTGTGTTACATTCGTTGTTGCAATCGTAAATCATCTTGGTAACGTGGAGCGTGTGATAGGCCCCGCTGGCCAGTCCGCCCCCGCCGCCAGTGGCAATCGTCCAGAAAAACATTTTGCCCAAACTGTAGGTTACGTATTTGAATGTGACTTTTTTGCCGATGCAATTGAACTTGCACCTGCTCGACGAACACGTCGGGGTTCCTGCTACCGTCAGGGTTTGCGCATCGGTATCAGCCGCCCAATCGCCCCAATACTCTCGCGAGAATGTCGCCAGAGTGGTCGTCATCCCGCCGGTGGTATTGTGCAACGCATACTGTCCTTCACTGCTGGTAATCGCCATCGCCCGTCCTTCATACAGCGTTAACAGGCGCACCGAACGGCGGTCAGGTGTGCGAAACACCGCGCCACTGACCGTTGTGCCATCGCTGAACGTGACGCGACCAGCCTCCAGGTAGCGATACCCTTGCGCGAACGTCTGCTGGTACAGCGTTTGCAATTCGGCATTACCGTTGCGTAACGCATCAAATTCCGCCTGGCCGATAGCGTTAAATACAGTGGTTGTCACCGGTTGATATGCCGGGTATTCGGCTCGATTGAATCGGTCAGCATTGTAGTTTTCCGCTGCCAGCAGGGTGATGGAGCCATCCCGGTAGTCGCGAGTCAATCCCCATTGAAATCGCACCAGTACGGAAACATAACCCTGCGCGCCGGGCGGTAGATCGCCGAGTTTCCAAAAGACCTGGTGCCGCTCTGGCCAGTAGATACCACCACCAGTGCTGGAAATGTAATCGGCGGCCTGCGGCAGTTGTATGAGCAGGATGGCATTTTGAACGGTGGCACTCATCTGGTTCGAGTACTGGATGGCGTAGTCAGCGCTCTGACCCGGACTGATGAGGTGTGGCGCGCCAGTCATAATCTGCATCTCACCGCTGACCTCGCCTCCTCCCGGCTCGGTCAGCCATGGGTAGAAGAGGATATTGTTACCCACAGAGTCGCCCTGGCCACCGGGATTTTGGGTGGCGTGGTACGGCCCGCTGGAATCGCCCCAGTAGTTGTGCCGCGCATCCAGCGTTGGCGCGTTCCAGTTTGTGACCGCTTCCTCGGCGTTATCGTGCAGGTTGTTGTAGCGGAACACGGGGAGCGCCGTGATCGGAACGTCAGTATCGAAATCGAAATGGACACCCTTCAGACCGGAGTGGTGAATCTCACAGTGCTGAACGTTGACTACGGGAACACCGTAATCGGGCCAGCCCCAGTCGGCGACCAGGCTACCTGTACCGCGGTTACGGTTACCGCCGTAGCCGATTTCGCAATGGCGCAGCGTCAGCGTTGCGCGTTGATAGGCATGGATTCCCGTCCACCAACCCGGCGTTGCAGTGGCGCCGGTAAAAACGACCCGTCGGTCGGCTGTGCCCAGGGCGTTCAGAGTGGCCTGATCCCTCACCCCCAGCCTTGTCGGTGAACCAAATTGATTCTTGTCGAAGCGGAGTACGGTGCCTGGCAGAATGGAGAGCAGCGCGTTCGTCATCACGTCGATGTCGTAGGTCACCCGCACCGGAAGGCCCGCGTCACCTAGATCCCACTGCCGACCACCACTCACACTGCAACCGGGAATGAGCAGCTCGTTCTGCCCGTTGCCGGTCGCGGTCAGGCTGCGCGCCGCGATCGAACCGCTGCAATACCAGAAGATGGCAGCACCCACATTGTTGGTCAGAGTCAGGTTTTCCAGCGTCAGGCTGGTGTTGGGGTCGGGAGCATAGATGCCATCCGGGCGGTGTGGACTGCGAGCCGCGCTCCCGTTGCCGCTGATCGTTACATCGCGCAGCGTGGCCTGAACGACACCCACGTTAGCAAAGTTACCGATATACACCCCACTGTAACCGTTGTCAGCAATCCGACCACCTGCAAACACAGGAGCGTTCACGCTGCCGCGGCTGGTCATCAGATAGACTCCGTACCCGCCGTTGTTGCTGACCTCGACATTGACCAGACTGGGCGCGATACTGGCGCCGTCACGGCTGTAAATCAACAGCCCGGTGTCTCGGTTATGATGGATGCGACAGTTGCGCACCTGAGCATCGCTGGTGTTGATCTCTAACCCGCCATAACCGTAATTGGAGTCATAGGCATAGCTGATGTCGCAGTATGACAGGCGCAGCGTACTGCCCTGTTGCGCCCAAATGCCCGGCCAGTAGTGCGCAGTCCCTTGTCCCGACGTGAAGATAATCGGCTGCTCCGGCGTTCCTTCGGCGACAAGCGTGCCGCCACTGGCAACCCCCAGCCCACGCGGGTAGGCATCCCAACCAAAATCCCACACGACGCCTGGCTGCACGGTCAGGGTGTAGCCGGCTGGAATCAAGAGCTGGCACCCTGTAAAGCCACAATTAACACCATACGTAGTTCTGCTCAAAGTCACATTTTGCGTCATCGGATCGCCAAAGTTGCCGATGATCACTGCATCACGGTCGTTGTCGGTGAAGGCAAGATTGGTGTAGGTCGGCTGCATGTTGATGGTCGATTGATAGATGGCGTAGCCTCTAGCTTGACTTGCCCGGTTATTAGCGACCTGCACATTCTCAATCACCGGCGTCAGGCCAGCGCCTTCCAGGTAGATGCCTTTCTGCCGCCCGGACGTGACCACGCCGTTGCGCAGTTGCACCGTTGCTTGTCGCACATCCACCTGACTACGGCTATAACCCAACCCAGGGCTAGAGGCGACCGAACCCGCATAACCGACAAAGAAATGTTCCAACTGAATGTTGCTGCCCGCCCAGAAGACTATCCCGTACCAATCGCCAGCCGCGCCGCTGCTGGGACCGTTTTCATTGGTGTCGCCGCCGCGCGCGTCGTCTTTCAGGCTGGTAAAGACCACCGGCTGGTCGGCTGTGCCGATTGCGTCCAATCTGCCGTACACAATGACGGCTACACTTCCCAATGCCGATCCATAGCCTGGAGCTGTGCCGCCCAACTTGACAATCACACCTGGCTGAATGGTGAGAGTGACACCGGCAGCAATGATCAAATTACAATCCTGCACCACATAAACGTTACCGGTTGTCCAGGTAGTATCACTGTTGATCGTCCCACACGCTGGCACAACCGCCTGGGGCTGGACTGATGATCCAGCATGCGATATAAGCGTAGACGACTGTGCTACCCCGTCGTAAGCTGCAACTGCCTGGGATTAACCGGAGCCGATGCTTATGGCGCGCTCGCGCGATTCGACCGGAACCGAAACCGCCAGGAGCATGACAACGACAAACCAGGCCAGACTGCTCATTGTTCGCCTGCGCATACGAGCCCTCCTTTGCGATACATCAACGATAGAGACTGTTGGCGCAAGGCTGCGTGATGGTGGTTGAGAGGAACCTCGGCGGCCCCGTTGCGGATCACGTCGCCTACCACTTACAGAAACCTGTTCATCTCCTTCCGGCATACATGTGCAGACATTTGGTAACGCAGGACGCTACCTATTTCTGACGCGAGTTCAGCCCGGCTCATGTTCGCAGGCAACCAGCGAACGGTAAGCGCGATACCTGACCAGCGCGGGCAGCATGGTCACGACCCTGATCGGGAGAGAGCAGCGCCTGATCGCTCGCTTCCAGGAGACAGGCATCGCACCTGATCGCCTTTGTAGACGATGACTTTCCCGCGACTACGGGATCGGCAATGAACCACCAGCAAACCTCGTTGCCGATGCGCGTATCCGGCCCAACATGTCGCTGCGCGTCGTTGCCGGCAAGGCTTCATCTTCACAAACTGGGGAAAAGTGGCGGCTATCCTCTGGACGACGTCGCCAGGAATGGTCGCAGCTTCTCCAGAATGATGAACAATACGCAGGAGCGACGCTCGCGTCATGCGCGGCGTCCCCTAAATCGGCGCCTGTAGCGGAACGCTATCTGCATTCCACTGCGCTAATCTGATAGTAACGCTCGCGGCGCAAGTAGAAAAGCGACCATCACGCTATCTACGTGGAAGGTTTCTTCACATTCGTCGTCACAAATTATCGGGAGTGGATTTGAGAAGCGCTCTGCGCTGCGATGCCGGGCAGCGCACACCATCACCGACACGATCGCTACGGCACCTGGTATGCGCTTACCAAACGCCCCTGCGCATCGAGCAGATGCGCAATATCCCCCCTGCGCCAGACAGCGGTTGCAAGGCCCCAGTAGAAATCGCCGGTTGCCAGATTGGTCGTTCCACTGCCGGTGTAGAGATAGATCTCTACTTCTGGCGCCAGAGTAAAGGCCGGAAAGGTAAATGTTGGCCGATCGGATCGCGAAATATTCACGATTTTCCAGCCGGTGATCACCAGATCATTCTCTTCTTCACTGTAGAGCGTAACGCGCTCGTCGTTTAACGAGGTTGAAGTGTTGGGATCATACGGCAAGATTCCGAGTGTCACCGCCAGGCCGGCTGGCTCTAGGGTAGGTGTGCTGACGCTCCCTGCCGGGCGGGTCGGCGTTAATGTCGGCGTCGCCGTTCTGGTGGCCGTTGGAGTCCGGGTGAGCGTTGCGGTCGGCGTCACCGCCGAGAGCGTAGCCGTGACGGTCAGACCCGGCGTTGAGCCAGTACCGCCACCGCCGGTTGTGGTAGTGAGTGTGGGAGCCGGCGAACGAGTCGGGGAGGGGAGCTGTGACACAGTGGGTGTCAGGCGAGCAGCCGGCGTCGGTGTTGTCGTTATCGTTGGGGTTGCGGTCGCCGTCGGCGAGATGAGAGCGGTGGGTGAGTGAGTCGACTCACTTGTGAGCGCGACATCTACCGCGCAGCGATAACTGGCCAGCGTCTGCTGGTTTTGCCGCAGCCGCACCTCAACCAGGTAAAAACCGGGCGGTTCATCAACATACAGCGGAATCTGCCAGTTCCCGGCTCCATCGCTGAAACCGCCTCCTACCGGCTGTCCGGCAAAGAAGACGATCAACCCCTGGAATGGTGGCGCTGCCGAACCACGCAGCATGACGGTCTGCCGACGCGGGCAAGCGATCGTTTCTGGTTGCGCGCTGGCAAGTGGCGGTATGACCAGCATCAACCCGACTCCGGCAATCGCCAGCCCGATGACGAGCAGCGCGGTGTAACGATTATGGTTCATAGGATCAGATAACCAGGACGATAGGCCATGCTGTCTTGCGCAAGGTAGAAGATACGTGTTATGCGGTCGCCATCATCCTATCACTGAAGCGAAGCGCTGGCAACCAGAAACTTGTGTTTATCGGATGCGCAGCGGCAGCGATGGCTTTCGCAGACAGGTTGCAAAGCTGACACCAGCACAACACCTTCCCGCGCCTTGCCAATGGTCATTGTCAGAGCGGGAAAGCCCTCCTGAAAGCAAACGCTCATCGCCTGAACCGGAGCCTGCTTCACTTCGCCCGCAATGACACAAGGGAGTAGAAGCGATACCTGAGAGGAGATCTAGCACACTGTGCTCCTCACCAATGGCGCATTTGATCATGGAAGAGCGGGAACGCTGGCGGTAAGCGAGCAGCCGGCCCTCTAGCATGCGTTTGCGCTGACACCAGGAAAGCAATGGCGCATCAGTGATCGCCATGGCGCGCAAGACCGGTTGCTGCTGCGAAACGATGTCAACCGTTACTGTTGCTGCTGTTGCTGCGCGAGAAGTTCCGCTTGCACCGAAGCAGATGTCACTTGAGGCATCACCTCTTGCTCATCGATGTGGATCGCCGCCGGAACCACTTTCACCCCTACCTCAAGTTGACTGCTAGCCGCGCCGCGATAGATACCGCGCGTCGGTGGCACGTCGGCGTAATCACGTCCCACTGCTACCCGAATGTGGCGCTCGCCGGCGATCAGGTTGTTAGTTGGATCAAAACCGATCCAGCCCAGTTCCGGCAAGAAGGCTTCAACCCATGCGTGCGTGGCATCTTCCTCCGAACGATCGTGATCTTCGGTGCGGTGAAAGAGGTAACCACTGACGTAGCGGCAGGGAATGCCGATCAATCGACCCAGGGCAATCATGATATGGGCAAAATCCTGGCAGACACCCTGCCGCGCGTGCAGCGCCTCATCAATAGGCGAGTCAACGCGAGTAGTCTGCGGCGCATAGGCAAAAGTTTGTGAAATTTGCCACGTCAGCTCACGGAGCAGACTGAGCGGATCAGAGCGCCGTTCTACCCCCAATTCACGGGCCAGCTCCAGCAAGGCCGGAGTATGATGAATGAAGTGGCTGGGCATGACGAAATCCCAAAACGCGCCGGTTGCAACCAGCTCATCGAGCGCTTTCCAGGCTGCGCGATCAATTCGTTCGGGCAGAGGAGGGGGCGACGCAAGTTGAACGATGGCTTCCGCAATGATCAACAGTTGTCGATGCGATGAAGCGACATCGAAATGGTAGACTTCATTGCCAAGCCAGTCGCAATAGTGGTTCACGCGAGCATAGGGCGCGGTAGTCAGGTGAAACTCGATCAGACGCTGGAATCCTTCGTTGCGCGGAGTCATCCGCACCTCGGTCTGGCTTTCGCTCACCGGTGCGCTATAGCGAAATCGCGTCTTATGCAGGATCGAATAGTACATACACTGACGCTTCAATCATAACAGCGCGCTAGCGGGGCAACGCCTGTTCAATCGGATAACTGATGTAAGCCTGGTATATTGCATCGTGGATTGCCGTACATTGCTGACGGATCTGGGTCAGGAAGAGTGGTAGATCAGCCGCAATGATCTCGTCAACCTGCCCGTAATCGAGTTGAGCGCGCAAGCGACCGGCCAATCGCTCGGCGCGCGCGGCATGCCGCGCGCCGGTAAGCTGACCGATGCGCTCAAGACTATCTTGAAGCTGATCGGCAGCAAATCGGATCGAGCGTGGACTTTCCGCATTGAGCAAGAGAAACTCTGCAATGCGCGCCGGTTGCACATCCGCAGTGTACACCTTGCAGTAAGCCTCGAACGCTGTACAACTTTTCAGCAACGCCACCCAGTCGATCGTGTCAATCGCGCCTTCACCCTGGCTCAAATAGGGTCGAAAGAAGACCTGGAGCAGCAAGGCAGTGGCCCAGATCCGCTCGATATAGCGGCCCACTTGAATAAAACGCCAGCCTTCACCGTGGTTCATTGTGGCATCGGTAATGCCTTGAAACAGGTGCAACTGCTCCTTCACCATCTGATAAAACTCGACCGGTTCTTCTTGCCAGATCTGCTCAATAGTCGTAGCGCGCACCTGTAAATAAAACTCGTTCAGTTGTTCCCACATTTCAGAACTGATCTGTTCGCGCACCTGACGCGCATTTTCGCGGGCCAGTTTCACGCAGGCGATCAGTGAAGCGGGATTGTTCGCATCGGTCGTGAGCTGGCGCGTGATCGCTTGCAAATCATTCAAACCGCCGGCAGGTGGTTCCACGTGCAGGGCGGCCAGAAGTCGTTCCCAGCGCGGCGCCAGCGCCTGTGGCGTCTGATCGAGGATTTGGGTGAGACCAACACCGATCAGGCGAGCAGTGTGTTCTGCCCGTTCGAGATAGCGACTCATCCAGTAGAGACTATCGGCAACTCGTGAGAGCATTGGTTGTTCCTGTCTGATAGATCGATCAGTATAACACCCAGGTGTCTTTGCTGCCGCCACCCTGCGATGAATTAACAACCAGCGATCCCTGCCGCAGAGCAACCCGGGTCAGGCCACCGGGAACAATCGTTGTTGTTTCCCCATCAAACAGGACGAACGGACGCAGATCGACGTGTCGCGGCTGAATCACGCCATCGATAAAACACGGTGCCTGCGAGAGCGCCAGGGTTGGTTGAGCAATGTAGTTGCGCGGATTGGCGCGAATCCGCCCGGCATAATGCTCGCGTTCCTCGCGAGTGCTATGAGGGCCGATCAGCATATCATAGCCCCCCGACTCACCCACTGCCTTGACCACTAACTCATCGATATGTTCGAGTACATATGTCTGTTCATCAGGATTTTCACACAGATACGTGGGCACATTCGGCAAGACAGGCTCTTCGCCGAGATAGTAGCGAATGATAGCCGGGACGTAGGCGTAGATCGCTTTGTCGTCGGCTACACCGGTACCAATCGCGTTGGCCAGCACGACATTCCCGGCGCGGTAGGCGTTGAGCAAACCGGGCACGCCGAGCATCGAGTCGGGACGAAATGCCATTGGATCAAGAAAGTCGTCATCGATCCGGCGGTAAATCACATCAACCCGTTTCAATCCGGCAGTGGTGCGCATATAGATCACGTTATCGTGCGCCAGCAGGTCACGCCCTTCGACCAGCTCAATGCCCATCTGCCGGGCCAGGAAGGTGTGTTCGAAATAGGCCGAGTTGAAGACACCCGGCGATAAGAGCGCGATCGTCGGATCGGGGCGGTGCGCCGGAGCGAGCGCGCGCAGCGTGGCCAGCAGCGCCTGGCCGTAGTGATCGATTGGACGAACGCCATACACACTGAATAGACGGGGAAAGGCGCGCTTCATCACCGCGCGGTTGGTCAACATATAACTGACACCGCTCGGCACACGCAAATTGTCTTCAAGAACAACAAACTGACCGTCAGGTAAACGGATCAGATCGGTGCCAACAATCGCAGTATACGCCCTGCGCGTCACCGATAAACCGCGCATTTCGCGGCGATAATGACGACAGCTATAGACCAGTCTGCGCGGAACGATCCCATCTTTCAGGATGTGTTCATCGTGGTAAATATCATGCAGAAAATGGTTGAGAGCTACAATGCGCTGATGGAGACCTCGTTCAATCTGTTGCCATTCAGCGGCGGTCAGGATACGGGGGAGCAGATCGTAGGGAAAGACGCGCTCGATGCCGGCGTCATTTCCGTAAACGGTGAATGTAATCCCCTGGTTAAGAAAGGTCAGATCGGCATACCGCTGGCGTTGTTGCAACTCGACAGGGCTTAGCTCGATCAGGCGACAGGCCAGTTCGGCATAAGCCGGACGCACCTGACCATCCGGCGTAAACATTTCGTCAAAAGCCTCACCGAGGGTGTAGTATTCAAATGGTGGTTGTCCAGGTTGGGATACAGTGGCGTCGGGCATTCTCGTATCTCAATCAGTCATGATAAACGATGACGCCCGGCTTGCCGTAGGCCACGCTGCCCATTCGTCTTCATTTGCCGGCGTGAAATATTGTCTTTTATGGTAACGCCTGCGGCGCGCTTCGTCAACTGGTTCCCCATACCCCATCCCTGAACAGAGGGCAAGAGGTTGCGCCGCGCGCTGCTGGAGTTTGTGCCAGCGGCGCGACACCTGAGAAGCAGGGGCGCAGCGCGCTGCGCCCTCCTTGATAATGCAGATTGATATTGGGAAAATGACGCTACAACCGCTCCCGTTCCCTGTCTTCTCCGCGCAGACAACAAGGTGAAAGCATGGTATCGTTAGCGCAACCACTCTCCGGGTGAGGAGATTCCCTTCTGTGAAGAGATCTTCTCGCCGGGTAAGCAAGATCTCTTCCCCAATATACACAGCTCGCGCTACAGTAGACGTATCCTTGGGGTTTTGCGTCAACCGGTTCTGATCAGAAGGAGGCAGCACAATGAAGTGCCGCGAACGACTTGAACAGTATCTGAACGACAACGGGGTCAATTTCCACGTCTACCATCATCCTGTAGCCTACACGGCTCAGGCTGTCGCCGAACGCGAGCATATCCCCAATCAACTGGTGGCAAAGGTGGTGGTAGTGGTGGCAGATGGCGAGATGGTCATGCTGGCGCTACCTGCGTCACACCGCGTCGATCTGGTCAAGGTCAGCGATATGCTCTCCGCCCGTGAGGTGCGACTGGCAACCGAAAATGAGCTGGCTGAAGCCTTCCCTGACTGCGAACTTGGCGCTATGCCACCGTTTGGCAATCTCTACCAAATGCCGGTGTTCGTCGATCAAACGCTCACTACTGATCCGATTATCTTCATTCAACCGGGTGAGCATACCACGGCGCTAAGCCTGCCCTTCGCCGATTTTGCCCGCCTGGTTAATCCTACGATAAGCTCGTTTATTGCCGAACATCGGCGCGAAGTGGCTGCGCCACACAACGACATCAAAGAGATGGGAGCATGGTAAACCCGGCAGAGAAATGCACAAGATTCCCGCGAAAAGACGTTACACGAAGGTGAAGCCATGGAACTACATCTCGTCCCAATTGGCAAGCCAGCCGAATTGAACATCATTCTCGGCCAAAGCCATTTTATCAAGACGGTTGAAGACCTGCACGAAGCTTTGGTCAATGCAGTGCCGGGTATCCGCTTCGGGCTGGCATTTTGTGAAGCCTCGGGCGAACGGCTGGTGCGCTGGAGCGGCACTGATGAGGCGCTGATCGCGCTGGCCCGCGAGAATGCGCTGGCTATTGGCGCCGGTCACAGCTTCATCATCGTGCTCGGCGCCGGATTCTATCCCATTAACGTACTCAACGCAATCAAGCAGGTACCGGAAGTCTGCCGTATCTTCTGCGCCACAGCCAACCCTGTCGAAGTAGTGGTTGCCGAGAGCGGTCAGGGTCGTGGTATTCTGGGTGTGATCGACGGCTCACCACCGCTCGGCGTCGAAGATGCAGCCGGTATGACCTGGCGGAAAGATCTGTTGCGCCGGATCGGGTACAAGCTGTAACCGTAATCGCTTGCAACATCGGCCAGCAAAGACGCGAAGGCTCTTGAGACAGCGCCAGATGCGCTGCCGTTCTCAAGCATCCTTCGCGCCTTTCCATCTCACGAGGGATCTATGCCTTCTCAGACTGACTGGCGCAACATCATCGACCAGCACCTGCCACCGCCGGATCATATGCGCGAACGTAATCGCGCCATTACTGCCGCCTACGCAGACTGGTATCTGCGCCAGCCCTGGCTCTTTCGCTGGGCCGGCCTGGCGGCGTTTGCGTCGGCTCAGGTCGGGATCGGGATTGCCATAGCCGAGTCGCTGATGGCGCCGCAACGAATGGTACGGAACGGTGATTCGCCAGCTTCATCGGCGGCAATATTCGATCTGCTCGCTAACCTGGTCGGAAATGGCGTCAATCTGGCCCTGGTCTTGCCCGTTACCCTGCACGAAGCTGCCGCCGGTCAGCTTCTCAGCGATCTGCTGATCATCAAGCAAGCCAATGATGCCATCTTCCACGATACCGGCTGGGCGCATCTGGCCTACATCCATGGCGGCCTGCCTGCGCTTGAACATTGTCTTGCCGCCGATCATCCCATTCGCGCAGCTTTTTGCCTGCTCGACGAAGGCGCCCATCTTATGTGCGAACCAACCACGTTTACCCGCGGGTGGGACCTGGTCGATCAGGCGACAGTCGCATTGCTGCGCCGCGAGCAAATGACGATCTTGCCGCCGTATATGGATCGGCTATCTGACGTTGGCCGACTGGTAGTTTCGCTGGGAAGCTGGATGGATTTCACCGGTGACGGGCCAATGAGCGGATCGTCATTCGTGAATTTCTTCGGCCTGCCGGCGGTATTGAGTGGCGCCCGCAGTATCGCCAATACTTCCGATCGCTGGACGTGGATCGAGCGGGATGTATTGCCCGTGTGGTTCAGGCATAGCGCCACATACCGCCAGGACAGTCCGCTTGATCGCCAGTTGCGGCGGTTGGCGCTGTGGTGAAATAACGTACAATAGTATCGAGCGAGGAACGAAAGGAATGCAACCGCCGCTATGACACTCGATATTTCGCTCGTCTCTGCCACCGACTGGTCGCCGGTACTCAACATCTTTGAACGTTGCAATCGTGTCGATGCGATAGAATTACCGGTATTTTACGATACTGAACCGCCACCGACGCTGGTAGCGGCGCGGATCGGCGATACTGTCGTCGGTGGCGCAGCCCTGTACGGCTATTTTGAGATTGAAGCGGTGGTTGCAGTCGATCCGGCCTGGCGACGGCAGGGAATCGGGCGGCAACTGATCGAGCAGATCGCACAATGGGCCCAGTTTCGCGGCGGAAGCTGGATCGCGCTCGCCGATGAAGCCGGGCCGGCGGTGATCCCGTTCGCGACGGCGCTTGGTCTCAAGCGATTGAAGGTGGAAGTATTGCTTGAGCTTGATCCGGCCTGGCTGCCGCCACTCCCGCCACTGCCGCCGACCTGGCAAACCCGTCTGGCCGACACGAGTGATGCCGCAGTCATCACAGACATCATTGCCGATGCCTTCGGCGATCCGGTTGAGCAGGTGGCAGCGTTCGTTGCCGATCGCATCACTCATCCGGTGCATCGCTTCGTCATCGGCGCGATCGATGGAACACCGGTAGCAACAATGCGACTGCTCCGCAATGGGCAAGGCATCATGATCACCACGTTCGGTGTGCGCCGCGACCAACAGGGGCGCGGTTACGGACGCCTCTTGCTGTTGACGGCAGTGCATCGCTTGCTTGATGCCGGATATGAACGGATCCATATTGAGGTTGAAGAGAGTAACCGTCCGGCATGCCGCCTCTACCGCTCGTGCGGTTTTATGCCTCGCCGACGCTATGGTCAGTATGGACGCAACGGCAATACTCACAACGATGAGGGCACGGCGAGCGGGATATGACAAGATGGCGTACCCACCATTCACTCCATCCCCTTCCCACGCAATCTCAACCGCGCTACCACCAGTCTGATATGGCCTGACAGCAGATCACAGCGGTTGACCGGCCCTTAGCCAATCAAAGCCTGGCTACCCCAGCGCAATAGCAACAGTCATCTTGTCTCTTTCCCAACCACTACAGATACCCTCTTGACAGATGGGTGATCATCTGGTATTTTAGTCTAGGCTAAAAAATATTTTTGAGGTATTGCAATGCGTCTTTGGCCAGCCCTAATTCTCATCGTGTCGCTCACGCTCACCGCCTGCGCTACGCCGGTAGCTGATGGTCGGCTGCGGGTCATCGCTACCACCGGCCCGATCGGCGATATTGCGCAGGCAATTGGCGGAGAACGGGTAGCATTGCGCACGCTGCTCGGCCCCGGTATTGATCCCCACACCTACGTCGCTACTGAAAGCGATCTCTTCGCGTTACAGGAAGCTCGTCTCATCCTGTACAATGGCTTGCACCTCGAAGCCGGTCTTGCGCGCGTCTTTGACGCAATTAACCAGAGCAACTATGCGCTGGCAGTTCCGGTTGCAGAAGCAGTGCCGGCGGAGCTACTACTGCATTGGGAAGACGGCGATAAAACCTACGATCCCCATGTCTGGCACGATCCACTGCGCTGGCGTTACGCTGTTGAAGCCGCGCGTGACGCGCTGATCACCGTCGATCCGGCAGGTAGCGCTATTTACCGTCAGCGCAGCGAACAGTATCTGGCTGCGTTGCAAGCGCTCGATGCCGAGCTACGGGTATTGATCGCGCGCATCCCACCTGAACGGCGGATTCTGGTCACGGCGCACGATGCCTTTCAATACTTCGGGCAGGCATACGGCTTTCGCGTCGAAGCGGTGCAGGGTATCAGCACGGCCAGTGAAGCCAGTGCCACCGATATTCGCGCGCTGACCGAACTGGTTGTCTCGCAACGAATACCGGCGATCTTTGTCGAAACCAGCGTCTCGCCGCGCACAATCGAGGCGGTGCAGAGCGCTGCGCGCGCTGCCGGCCACGAGGTGCGTGTCGGCGGCGAACTCTTCTCTGACTCATTAGGCGATCCGGACGGGCCGGCGGGAACATATTTCGGCATGATGCGCCACAATGTCCAGACTATCGTCGCTGCGCTGGCCCCATCTGCTGCCAATGCGGTGCAAGGCGCGGCAATGACATCCGAATGCACAATCGAATGATCACGCACAAACGGAGGCACGATTATGCTACCAGCCGTTGAAATAGAAGACCTGACCGTCGCCTACGGTGACAAACCGGCCCTGTGGGATGTCGATCTTCGGGTACCACGCGGCGTATTGATGGCGATTGTTGGCCCCAACGGCGCCGGCAAAACGACCTTACTCAAAGCCACCCTCGGGCTGGTCAAAGCTGCCGCCGGCAACGTGCGGATTCTGGGCCGGCCTTACGAGCAGCAGCGCCGGCTGGTCGCGTATGTTCCACAGCGGAGCAGCGTTGACTGGGATTTTCCCACTACTGTGCTCGATGTCGTCATGATGGGCCGTTATGGTCAGCTCGGCTGGCTGCGCCGACCCGGACGGGCTGAACATGAAGCGGCGTTAGCGGCGCTGGCCCAGGTGCAGTTGACCGATTTCGCGCATCGCCAGATCGGTCAGCTCTCCGGCGGTCAACAACAGCGCGTCTTTCTGGCCCGCGCCCTCGCCCAGAATGCTGAAGTCTACTTTATGGATGAACCTTTCCAGGGGGTAGATGCCGTCACCGAACGCGCTATCATCCATATCTTGCGCGATCTGCGCGCCGCCGGCAAGACGGTGGTTGTGGTTCATCACGATTTACAGACGGTGCCGGAATATTTCGACCAGGTGGCGCTGATCAATGTGCGCCGGATCGCGGCTGGCCCGGTGCGCGAAGTCTTCACCGAGGCCAATTTGCGCGCTACCTATGGTGGTCGGCTGAACATCCTCGGCGCGAATGGTACCGGCGGCGTCGCTACACCCGCGCCGGCGCCAGGGGATTAACGACAACGCGAAACATCGGGTCAGAGCTATGGAACTATTCACCGATTACACCCTGCGCAACGTCACGCTCGGCTCTATGCTACTCGGCGCCATCAGTGGATTGCTGGGCTGCTTCGCAGTCTTGCGCCGCCAGGCCTTGCTCGGCGATGCGATGTCTCACGCGGCATTGCCCGGCATCGCGCTAGCGTTTTTACTGACCGGGCAGCGCAATACCTTGACCTTGCTGATTGGCGCCGCGATCGCTGCGCTGGCGGCGGCGCTCTGGCTGCTGGCTATCGTCCGCGCGACCCGGATCAAAGACGATGCGGCGCTCGCTTTCATTCTGGCAATCTTCTTCGGCTTCGGCCTGGTCTTGCTCTCGCACCTGCAACGTCACCCCAACGCCGCGCAGGCCGGACTGAAGAGCTTTCTGTTCGGGCAAGCGGCGGCGCTGGTCGAACGCGATCTATGGGCAATGCTTGCCATCGGCGGGCCGGCCCTGGCGCTCGTGCTCTTCTTCTGGCCACAGATCAAACTGATCAGTTTCGACCCCGATTTTGCCCATAGCCTCGGTCTTCCGGTGCGTCGGTTTGAGATCCTGCTGACCGGGGTGATGGTAGCGGCAATCGTGATCGGGTTGCAAACCGTCGGCGTTGTCTTGATGAGCGCAATGTTAATCGCTCCTGCCGTCGCTGCGCGTCAGTGGACTCATCGGCTTGAAACGATGGCGCTGCTGGCCGGTGGTTTCGGCGCTCTGGCTGCGTTTATCGGCGCCTGGATCAGCACGCTCGGCGAGGGCATGGCCACCGGCCCGGTTATCGTGCTGACGATGAGTGTACTGACCGCCCTTTCACTGCTGATCGCGCCAGAACGTGGTCTGCTCTGGCGACGGTTCCGCCTCGTCCGCAATCGGTGGTCGGAAGATGCCGCCTGATCGATACCGGAACCGCGTACTTGTGTGAGCATCGACTATGAATCCACAGGTTGAAGTGCAACTCATTGCCGTGGTTATCGCGGCTGCCTGCGCCTTACCCGGCGTCTTTCTTGTGCTGCGCCGCATGGCGATGCTGAGCGATGCGATCAGTCATACCGTGTTGCTGGGCATTGTGCTGGGGTATCTGATCAGTAACAGTCTCGCATCGCCACTCCTCTTCATCGGTGCCATCGCAATGGGCGTGATCACCGTCTGGCTCGTCGAGCTGGTCAGCGGTAGTGGATTGGTGCGCGAAGACGCCGCGATTGGCCTGGTCTTTCCGGCCCTCTTTAGTCTGGCTGTGTTGCTGATTTCGCGTTACGCCGGCAATGTTCACCTCGATACAGATAGCGTTCTGCTCGGCGAACTGGCCTTTGCGCCTTTTGATCGGGTGAGTTTTCTCGGTCTCGATCTGCCGCGCGCATTGGTGACCGGAGCCGGCGCGCTGAGCCTGAATTTCATCTTACTGTTCCTTTTTTATAAAGAGCTGAAGCTGGCAACGTTTGACCCGGCCCTGGCGGCGACGCTCGGTTTCACGCCAACCCTGATCCACTACGGCCTGATGACAAGTGTCTCACTGACCGCCGTAACTGCCTTCGACGCGGTTGGCTCGATCCTGGTGATCGCCCTGATGGTTGCGCCACCGGCGACCGCATACCTGCTCACCGACCGGCTCCCGCGTCTGATTGGGCTAAGTGTGGCGATTGGCGCTCTGGACGCCATCGCTGGCTACTGGATTGCTCGTCTGTTCGATGTCTCGATTGCCGGCGCAATGGCAACTATGACCGGCTTCAGTTTTCTGCTCGCCTGGCTCTTTGCCCCTCGACGCGGTATCGTTGCCCAGGCTTTGCAACATCGCAATCGTCGTGAACATTTTGCTTTGCAAATGCTAACCCTTCATCTCCTCAATCACGAAGGCTCTGGTGACGCCAGCATCGAATGCCATCCCCGGCATCTCATCGAAGAGCTGCGCTGGCAACCAGCTTTTGCCGGCGCGATTGTCCGCCGGGCCGAACAGCGCGGGCTGGTGCGCCAACAGGGTGACATTCTGTGCCTCACCGAACAGGGCCGCGCATTCGCCCGCGATCTGTAGCACAAGCGCCGACTTTCGCGACCACGCCTGCGCCGCCCCACCATCAAGCTATCTGCGGTACAATGACAGGAAAATAATTACCACTGATCGAGGAGGGGGAGTCGCATGGCGCGCAAGCCTAGCCGGCTCGAATTTGCCGTCATTGGTCTCGGACGCTTCGGGCGCAGTGTGGCGCTCAATCTGATCGAACGTGGTCATACCGTACTCGGTATCGATCGCGATCCAACCATTGTGCAGCAGTTAGCCGACCGTATGACGCAGGTCGTTGCGCTCGACTCAAGCAACGAAGATGCTCTGCGCGCAGTTGACATCGTGTCATTCGACACAGTTGTCGTCGCGATCGGATCGCAGTTTGAAGCCAACCTGTTGACCACAGTCGCGCTCAAGCAACTGGGAGTGAAACGAGTGGTCTGCAAAGCGCTCAACGAGCGTCAGCAATACATCCTGACCCGCGTCGGCGCCGATCTGGTGGTCTTGCCCGAACACGAAGCCGGCGCGCGCCTGGCCTGGCAGCTTTCCGAACCGCATGTCCTCGAACATCTCAATCTTGGTTCCGGGTTCAGCGTCGCCGAAGTGCGGGTGCCGCCACCGTTAGTCGGACAAACGCTGATGCAGAGTGGATTGCGCCGCCGTTATGGGATCAATGTGCTGGCAATCAAGCACAACGAGAAGATGATTGTTACCCCGCCACCAGAGTACGTCTTTCATCGCGATGACCGTATGTTGATTATCGGCACTGACAGCAGTATCAGCACATTCTGCGATCTATCGTCATGACGCTTCTCGCTCCTGGCCGCAATCTGGTGCGATTGCGGCGCAAACCTATCCCCCCACCCATTCGGCTGGTTGGAGGTTTAGCCTTCCTGATCGCGATCGGCACCGGCCTGCTATGGTTACCGATCAGCAGTACCCGTCCGCTGACCTTCATGGAAGCGCTCTTTACTGCCACTTCCGCCCTGAGTGTCACCGGTCTATCGGTGATCACACCGGTACGCGACCTCACGCTGATTGGGCAGATCTTGCTGATGTTGCTGATTCAGATCGGCGGCGTCGGTTTTATGGTCGTTGCCGTGATCATCTTCCGTCTCCTTGGGCGGCGAATAAGCTTCACCGACCGCATGGCCCTCAGCGACTCGCTCGGCCTGCTCTCTCCGGGAGCTATTCTGGCGTTGACCCGACGGGTATTGATTACGGTGATCTCCATCGAAATGATCGGCGCTGCTATGCTCTACCTGCACTGGCGCACCGATCCGCGTCTGAGCGAGGCGCAAGCCCTTTTCTACGCCATCTTTCACGCCGTTTCGGCCTTCTGCAACGCCGGCTTTGACCTCTTTTCCGGCACGCCTGGCTTCGAGAACGGTCTTCCGCGCGATAGCATCACGCTATTTGTTATGGGATGGTTGATCTTTACCGGCGGCCTGGGGATTCCGGTTATTGCCGATCTGATCACCTATCCCCACGAGCGCAAGCTCTCACTTCATACTCGCATTACCTTGATCGTCGTGGCATTCCTCGTTGGTGTCGGCACCCTCGGCCTCTGGTTGAGCGAAGGTTTCGACGCCGATGGCACACTCTACGGTCAGCCAATTGATCGTCAGCTTATCGTCACCACATTCCAATCGATTTCGGCCCGCACTGCCGGTTTCGCGGGTATTGCCAGCTTCGAGCAACTGACGCCGGGCAGTCAGCTCCTTTTGATTGCCCTGATGTTCATCGGCTGCGCTCCGGCATCGATGGGAGGTGGCATCACGACCGGCACGTTCGCTGTGCTCTCTATTTCACTCTGGAGCTATGCGCGCGGCCTGCCAACCGCTCAATTCAGCGGTCGCAGCCTCGCTACCGGGATGGTTCGGCGCGCGGCTGCCGTCTTGACCATCTCGCTTTTCGTGGTACTGTGTGCCTCGTGGCTCATTGTCACCACGCACGATACGACCCTTGACCGGGCAGTGTTTGAAGTGGTTTCAGCCTTCGCTACCTGTGGACTGACGCTTGGCCTTACCGGTGAGCTAAATGTCTTTGGTCAACTGGTGATCATCGCTGTCATGTTTTGGGGGCGGCTCGGCGCGCTCACCATCATCAGCGCAATTGCCAACCCCAGCACTGCGCCGCAGCCGGTGACCTATCCCGAAGAACAGATTTTGATCGGGTAGCGCCGGACCGCGGACCTGATCCGGCGCGCAACACGTTTTGAGAATGAGAACGATGCGTCATCTCTACATCCATATCCCATTCTGCCATCGCCGCTGCTCCTACTGCGATTTCAACACCTATGCCAACATGGAGCATCGGATTGAAGCCTATGTTGAAGCGCTTTGCGCCGAACTGGCGATGCTGCGCGAGACGCTACCGCCTTTGCCGGTTTCGGCAGAAGCGGCGGCGTTGCGACCTAGCATCTTCTTTGGCGGTGGCACGCCGAGTATGCTCTCTGTGGCGCAGATCGAGCGCATTTTGCAAGCGGCGACGGCCATCGTGCCGCTTGCCGAGGCCGAAATCTCGCTGGAAGCCAATCCCGGTACCGTCCTGAGTCGCGACTATCTGCGCGATCTGCGATCGCTTGGCATCAACCGGCTGAGTATGGGTGTGCAGAGTCTCCACGATCCGACCCTGCGCATGTTGGGCCGTATCCACACCGCTGCCGAGGCGCGGGCCAGTTATGAAGATGCTCGACGGGTAGGATTTGAGACGATCAATCTCGACTTTATTTTCGGCCTGCCCGGCCAGGAACTAGACGAGTGGCGGACAACCCTGCAAGAGGTTATTCGCTGGGAAGTCGATCATCTGGCGCTCTACTCTCTCATTCTCGAAGAAAGCACCCCGTTGTACACACAGGTGACGGCAGGGCGATTACGAGTGCCCGACGATGACGTAACCGGCGCGATGTACGAACTGGCGATGGAGTTGCTGGGTCAGGCCGGTTACCGGCACTACGAGATCTCAAACTGGGTGCGGGCGCATCCTGCCGATCATCTCGATGCGCCGCCTGCCCTCGCCTGCCAGCACAATCTGGCCTACTGGCTCAACAGTGATTACCTGGCCGCCGGCGCCGGCGCGCATGGCCATCTCTTCCCACAACGCTACGCCAACCTGCGCCCTATTGACAGGTACATCGCCGCGATCCAGGCTGGTCACCGGCCGGTGGCCGAGACAACGCCATTAACAACTGCCGACCTGGCTGCCGAAACGATGCTCATGGGGCTGCGACTCGACATCGGTGTCAGCTTCGACCATTTTGCCGCGCGGGTTGGCCGACCGCTCTACGAAGTCTACGGCGCGACCCTGGCCGAACTCTGCGCCCAAGAGCTGATCACGATTGAACGCCAGCGAGCGCGACTGACAGCGCGTGGTCGCATGCTCGGCAACCAGGTCTTTGCCCGCTTCGTGTGACCAGCCCACAATGGTTGCGCATCGCCCGACTTGCGCTAACGGCAACAATTTGCCGCATGATAACACTCGTGTTATAATCGCATACAACGTTCGCGCGCGGCGCCATAGTGCGTCGGCGAACTTCAGATGCTCATCGAGATGGGCTGAGGGACTGGCCCGATGACGCCCGGCAACCCCCGACAGGGAAGGTGCCAAATCCAGCGGCAATGGACAACATTGGCCGAAAGATGAGAGGAACGAAGTGATTATCGGAGCCTCTCGCCCCGCGAGTGGCTCCATCTTATTGCGACGCCTATGGAACTCCGCACAGTCTGGTGGGAAGACGAATCGGTTTGCCTGATCGACCAGCGCAAGTTGCCGCATACCCAGGAAGTGGTGCGATGCGGCGAACTAAACCAGGTAGCTTATGCCATTCGCAGCATGCAGGTGCGTGGCGCGCCGGCGATTGGCTGCACTGCCGCTTACGGGATGGCCCTGGTTGCCCGCCGTAGCCAGGCAACCGACCCGGCCACTCTGCTCGACGAGCTACAGCAGGCGAAGGCCACACTCGATGCGCAGCGTCCAACCGCGGTGAATCTGGCCTGGGCTACCACTCGGATGTTGCAGCGCGCGACGGCTACTGCGGTCGAGGGGGTTGCAGCGATCAAGGCGGCACTCCTGGCCGAAGCAGACGCGATCTTCGCTGAAGATCTGGCTATGTGTCACGCGATTGGCGATCATGGCGCCCCGCTGATCCCGCCACGCGGCAATGTGCTTACCCACTGCAACGCCGGCGGCCTGGCCACAGCCGGCTATGGCACTGCCCTGGCCCCAATTCGCACCGCCTTCGCCCAGGGCCGACCTGTTCACGTCTTCGTTGATGAAACACGCCCCTTCTTGCAAGGCGCGCGATTGACTGCATGGGAATTGTTGCAGGCTGGCATTCCGCAAACCTTGATCACCGACAATATGGCCGCTTTTATGATGCAACGTGGCCTGATCGATTGCGTGATTGTCGGCGCCGATCGAATCGCCGCTAATGGCGACGTTGCCAACAAGATCGGCACTTACGGCCTGGCTGTGCTCGCTCACTACCATCAGATCCCCTTTTATGTCGCCGCTCCCTATTCAACTATTGACCTCGCCACGGCTAGCGGCGCGGATATTCCAATCGAAGAGCGCGATCCGGCTGAAGTGACCCACATTGCCGGCATCGCCATTGCGCCAGCCGGTGTGCCAGCCGCGCATCCAGCTTTTGATGTGACACCGCGCGAACTGGTAACGGCTATTATTACCGAACGCGGTGTGTTGCGGCCACCCTTCGGTGACGCCTTGCGCCAACTTGCGAGTGTACGATGAGTGGCTTCGGCTCATTCCGGCCAGCCTGTCAGCCGCTGCTGCGCGGTGGGTTGCCCCACACCAATCCGGCTACGGCAGCCCGGTTGATCTATCAGTACCTGCCGCAAACCCCGGCATGGCCATTGCCAGCGCAGCGGACTCTGGCGGAAACACCCTTTGCGCTGGCAGCACAAGGGTTGCCCGGTTTCCAGATCGACCTCGAACGCGACCGGCTGACCGTCGAGCGCGCTACGCTGGAACGCGATGCTGCCCGAGTCGGACTGGCCTATCTGCGCGGCGATACCCAGATCGCGGCCCTAACTGGCCCCGTAGTCTCGGCCCTGACCGAATTGCTGCGCCGGTTCAATACCGAAGAACATCACCCTATGCTCTTGAAGCACGAGACGATAGGCCCGGTCAGTCTAAGCCTCGCCCTGACTGATGATCACGACCGCCCCCTGGCTTACGAAGCAGAGTGGCGTGAAGTATTGCTCGATCTGTGCAGCCTGCGCGTTGCCTGGCAACATCAACAGGTGCAAGGCTATGCCACCCATCGGCTGGCAATGATCGATGAACCATTTCTCGATGCGCTCGCGACGCCAATCTGTCCCTTGACCTGGGACGATGGTCTCGAATTACTCACGCGCTTGTTCGAAACATTGCCGGAACAGTGTGGTCTGTTTCTCAGTGGCACTGTGCAGTGGGAATCGATTCTTAAGCTGCCGGTCAGCGTGATCGGGTTTCATCTGACCGAACATCTGCAACCGCTGCTGGCCGTCGCAGCGTCACTGAGGGAATTTCTGGCTGCCGATGGCTGCCTGGTCTGGGGAGTCACACCGGTTGAGACTCACTTGCTGGCACAGACAACCGCCGCCGACTTGCGCAATGAGGTGCTGGCAGCTATGCAGCAAATGGCTATCGCCACCGGCGTCGAACTCGCCGTGATCCAGCAACAGTCATTTATTTCATTTACCGGTAGTTTGATCTACTTGAATCCAACCCAGGCCGAACAGGCTTTACAATTGTGCGCTGAAACTGCACAGTCTGTGCGCCAGATCATTGGTTTGAGCGATTGATAACATCAATCCCCCGCCGGTCGCGGGCTATGTAGAGGAGAATACGCTGTGAAGATCGTGGTCACCGGTTCACTCGCTTTCGACTACATTATGGATTTTCCCGGCTACTTCAAAGATTTTATGCTGAGCGATAAGGCGCATATCATTTCGGTCAGTTTTCTGGTCGATTCAATGCGTAAATTGCGCGGTGGAGTAGCCGGCAATATCGCCTACAATCTTGCTCTGCTCGGTGAACGTCCATTGATCGTAGGATCGGCAGGTCACGATTTCGGCGCCTATCGCGACTGGTTGGAAGAACAGGGGGTTGACACCAGCGGAATCACGATTATTGAGCACGAATTTACATCCTCGTGTTTCATCAATACCGATCAGGCGAATAATCAAATTGTGGCATTTTACGCTGGCGCTATGGGCCACGATCATCAGAACTCGCTCCTCGATCGCGGTCTGACGGCGCATGACCTGGTGCTGATTTCACCCACAAACCCCGACGCAATGCGGCGCTTTGCCCGCGAGTGTCAGCAGATGGGGGTGCCGTACATCTTCGATCCCGGCAAGCAGACGCCGCGACTCGATGCCGACCTGCTCGAACTTGGCATCCGCGGGGCGCAGGTATTGATCAGCAATGACTACGAATTTGGCATGATGTCCAGATGCCTTGGGATCAGCGAAGCCGAACTGATTGCCCAGGCTCCCATTACGGTGGTTACGCGCGGCATCGAAGGTTCGCAGATCTACGTTGATGGGCAACTGGCTGCAACCATCCCGGTTGCGCCGGTTACTGAGGTACGCGATCCCACTGGCGCCGGCGACGCTTACCTCGCTGGGATTGCCTTCGGGTTGGCCCGCCGCTTGCCACTTGAGATCACCGGACGGATTGCGGCGTTGTGCGCCGCTTTCGCTATCGAAGAGCGCGGCTGTCAAGAACATCGCTTCACGCTGGCGCAGTTTGCCGAGCGTTATCGCGCCGCTTTCGGTCTCGATCTTCCGCTAGAGACCTTTAGGTTTCGGGAGGCGGCATGAAGTGGGGTATTCTCAGCGCCGGACGAATTGCCCGTCGTTTCGCTGGTGCGCTGGCCGCTTCAGCAACCGAAGAGGCCGTGGCAATCGCTGCCCGTGACGCCGGACGCGCCGCAGCCTTCGCTGCCGAGTTTGGCATTCAGCGCGCCTATGGCGACTATATGGCACTGTTGAACGATCCGGAGGTCGAGGCAATCTACAACGCACTGCCCAACAGTCTGCACGCCGAGTGGTCAATTGCGGCTTTGCAGGCCGGCAAGCATGTGTTGTGCGAGAAGCCACTGGCAACGACGCTGGCCGATGGGCTGGCGATGGCTGCAGCCGCTCAGGCCAATCAGCGCTTGTTGATGGAAGCGTTTATGTATCGTTTCCATCCGCAAACAATTCACGTACAGCAGTTGCTGGCTGAAGGCGTGATCGGTGACGTGCAACAGGTGCGTGGTAGTTTCGCCTTTCTGCTCGACGATGCAACTAACATCCGCCTGGATGCCGCATTGGGTGGGGGGGCGCTCTACGACATCGGCTGCTATCCTTTAAGCTACGCTCGCATGGCATTTGGCGTTCGCCCACGTCAGGCCAGCGCTTTCGCAGTCGGCGAGCCGATCGATCACGCTCTCAGCGGCTTGCTGGATTTTGATCAGGGACGCTTCGCCTCCATTTATTGCAGCTTTCGCAGCGCCTGGAACCAGCGCGTCGAGATCATCGGCAGCGCCGGCTGGATCCACCTTGAACGTCCATTTAACCCCACGCCTGATCAGGCGACGACCATTGCCGTCGCCCGTGGAGGCCGTCATGTGACGGTTGAAACGATGACGATCCCGCCGGCTGACCACTTCCGACTGGAAGCCGAAGGCTTTGCCGCTTTAGCCAGTAGCGGCGCACCGGTTCCCGTCATCGGCGCTATGCCGTTGACCGAATCGCTTGACAATCTGGCTACCATGGAGGCGCTCTTCCGCAGTGCCGTCACTGCAACCCACACTGTTATTCTCGAACCAGCACTCTCGCCGGATTGGCCGGTAGGAGTCTGAACAGGACATGAGCAAAGGAGACGTAGCAACGTATGACTACCGGTTACGACATTAAAGATTTGAGCCTTGCCGAACAGGGCCGGAAGCGAATCGAGTGGGCCGAGAAGGAGATGCCGGTATTGCGCTTGATCCGCGAGCGTTTTGCCCGCGAACGGCCTTTGGCCGGTTTGCGCATTAGCGCATGTTTGCACGTGACGACTGAAACCGCCAACCTGATGCGCACCCTGGCCGCAGGCGGCGCCGACGTGGTGCTGGTTGCTTCCAATCCGCTCAGCACTCAAGATGATGTGGCCGCCGCATTGGTCGCCTACGACGAGATTCCGGTCTTCGCCATCAAGGGTGAGAGTAATGAAGTGTACTACAGCCACATCAGAGCAGCCCTTGACCACAATCCGCAACTGACCATGGACGACGGCGCCGATCTGGTGACCGGCGTGTTGAAAGATCGGCCCGATTTGATCCCGCATATGGTCGGTAGCACCGAAGAGACAACTACCGGCGTGATCCGGTTGAAGGCGATGGCCAGGCAAGGCGTTTTGCCCTTCCCGGTGATCGCCGTCAACGATAGCGACACCAAGCACATGTTCGACAACCGCTACGGCACCGGCCAGAGCACGCTCGATGGCATCATCCGCGCCACGAACATTCTGCTCGCCGGCAAAACCTTTGTGGTTGCCGGCTACGGCTGGTGCTCGCGCGGCATCGCCGAGCGCGCGCGGGGCCTGGGAGCCAATGTGATCGTGACCGAGATCGATCCGGTCAAGGCGCTGGAAGCGGTTATGGATGGCTTCCGGGTTATGCCGATGGAAGAGGCAGCGCCACAGGCCGACTTTATTGTGACTGCGACTGGCAACAAGCACGTGATCGATAGCAACGCCTTTGCCGTGATGAAAGATGGCTGCGTGATCGCGAATAGTGGGCATTTTAACGTCGAAATCAACATCCCGGCACTTGAGGCGATGAGTGTGGAAAAGCGCCAACCGCGCGCCTTTGTCGATCAGTACATCCTGCGTGATGGGCGGGCGATCAATCTGCTTGGCGAAGGCCGCCTGATCAACCTGGCGAGCGCTGAAGGCCACCCGAGCGCAGTAATGGATATGAGCTTCGCCAATCAGGCGCTGGCCAGTGAGTTCTTGTTGCGCAATCAGGGTAAATTGCCGGTTGGCGTGCATGCTCTGCCCAAAGAACTGGATCGCGAAATTGCCGCACTTAAGCTAGCTGCAATGGGCGTCAGGATCGATCAACTGACTCCTGAACAAGAGGCGTATCTGAATTCGTGGCAAGAGGGAACGTAGATTCTGCGACCGGCGTGAAAACGGTCTCACATCGACCGGTGATCATCAGGCATTTCGTTTGATCCTGCAGAGAGGTTGACTATGGCGAACACGTTTATGAATTCCCCGCGCTTCTACTTCACCAGTGAAAGCGTCAGTGAGGGGCATCCTGACAAGATGTGCGACCAGATTAGTGACGCTATCCTCGATGCATTCCTCAGCCACGATCCAAAAGCGCGGGTTGCGGTCGAAACAGCGACGACCACCGGATTGATCGTTGTTCTGGGTGAAGTAACCTACGAGCGCGGCTACATCCCGATTGAGGAGATTGTGCGCCGTACCGTGAAGGAGATCGGCTATACTAGCGCCGAGTACGGTTTTGACGCCGATACGTGTGGCGTGATGGTGGCTATTCACGGTCAATCGCCCGATATTGCCCTCGGCGTCGATAAGGCGCTGGAAGCCAAAATCGGCGCGATGCAAGATGATGTTGAGGCGGTCGGCGCCGGCGACCAGGGTATGATGTTCGGCTTTGCCTGCGATGAAACCCCCGAACTGATGCCGGCCAGTATTGCCCTGGCTCATCGTCTTATCCGCCGCCTTGAGCGAGTGCGCAAAGATGGTACGTTGCCCTATCTGCGCCCCGATGCCAAGTCCCAGGTGACAGTGGAATATAGCTTTGGCAAACCGGTGCGGGTCGATACCGTGCTGATTAGCAGCCAGCACGCGCCGGAAGTGACCCAGGAGCAGATCCGGGCCGATTTGATCGAGCATGTGATCAAGACAGAGATACCGGAAGCCTGGCTTGACTCACAGACCAGGATCTTCATTAACCCAACCGGTCGCTTCGTCATTGGCGGCCCAATGGGTGATAGTGGCTTGACCGGTCGCAAGATTATTGTCGATACGTATGGCGGCGTTGCCCGCCACGGTGGGGGCGCATTCAGCGGTAAAGATCCGTCAAAGGTTGACCGCAGCGCCGCCTACGCCTGCCGCTGGGTCGCCAAGAATATCGTTGCCGCTGGCCTGGCTCGCCGCGTCGAGCTACAGGTGAGCTACGCAATTGGCGTTGCCCGTCCGCTTTCGCTTAGTGTTGAGACTTTCGGCACCGGCACTGTGCCCGACGAGGTGATTCTCAAAGCGGTGAGCGAAGTCTTTGACCTGCGCCCAGGCGCGATCATCCGTGATCTCGACCTACGCCGACCGATCTACCGCAAGACGGCAGCCGGCGGCCACTTCGGTCGCACCGATATCGATCTGCCCTGGGAACGCACCAATCGGGTTGAGGAGCTGCGCCGCGCCGCGGGGTTGTAGCTCCCCCTGACCGACATTTGTCGCTGAGACGCAAAGGCGCAAAGGGTGGGTGGAACGAACCGGTTTCTTCACGCCACCTCACCCTTGAGCCTTTGCGTTCTTGTGTCTGCAACGAGAGCATGAACCATATGAATGTATCGTCGCGCTGGCGGCGCATAGCCAGAACGATCTCTGACTACATCCTGCTGACCATCGGCGCGCTACTCAGCGCCACCGCTGTGCGTTTCTTCCTGGTGCCCAATCAGGTGGTTAGCGGCGGCATTACCGGCGTCGCGCAGTTACTCAATACCTTCCTGGGGACACCGGTCGGCGCGGTCGTCTTGATCCTTAACGTGCCACTCCTGATCGCCGGCTGGCGCTACCTCGGCGGGGCCGTTTTCGGTGTGCGCACGCTGTACACGGTTGTCGTCATGTCGCTGGCAATCGATGGACTGGCTCCCTTCGCCCGTCCTATCACCAGCGATCCCGTGCTCTACAGTCTCTATGGCGGGTTGATCGACGGGTTGGGAATCGGCCTGGTCTTGCGCGCGCGCGGCACTACCGGCGGCAGCGATATTCTGGCCCGGCTGATCGAGCGCCGGTTTGGCGTGCAACCCGGTCGTAGTCTGCTCGGCTTTGATACGCTGGTCTTTACCGCGGCACTCTTCAGCTACGGCCCGGAAAAGATCCTCTATGCCCTGCTGGTTGCTTTTACCTCCAGTCGGGCCATCGACACTGTGCTGGCTGCCGGTAAGGGAGCGCGGCAGGCTGTGATCATTACGTCAAATCCAGACCCGATCCGGAGTGAGGTGTTACACCGATTGGGTCGCGGCATCACTCAACTCGAGGCCATCGGTGGCTACACCGGCGCCACGCGCGCGGTATTGCTGTGCGTGGTGGCCCGGACCGAAATCGGCGCGCTGAAGAATATCGTCAGCTCGGTTGACCCCGCCGCGTTTGTGATTGTCGGCGAGGTCGAAGAGGTGATCGGCGAAGGGTTTAGTCGCACAACGTGATCAGGCGTGGGCCGTTGTGGCGGAACGGACATCCCTGCGGATTCGCGTTACACGAGCAGCCGGCTTTCTCGCCACAACCCACCACGGCGCTGTCGCGCAGTCGCCCTTTGCGTACCCAAAACGCGATCATTTCGTTCAGCGCACCCGGCTCGACGTGTAAGCGCCGACTCAACTCGTCCAGCGAGAGCGGTTCTTCGGCCTGTTCGAGGATGGCAAGAATCTGATAGAGCATCGATTTCCCCTGTTCTCTGTTGGCGCTGGCTATCGCCAACGTCTTTAAAGCGGAAGCCTTATCCCCAACGCCAGGCCACCCTGAAATACCAGCAACGCTGCCAGCCAGGCGATGACGAATTGACCCACCAGACTGACCAGCATCCAGCGCAGACCGAATTCGTGCCGGCTCGCCGCCAGGGTCGCCACACACGGGGTATAGAGCAGCACGAAGACGAGAAACGCCAATGCTGCCAACTCGCCGTGGCCGTTACTGCTGGTAGCCAGGCCGACCTGAATCGCTGCTGCCAGTCCTGTGGTGACCGGCTCTTCCAGCGCCGCGCCGATCTCGAAACCAACCATACCTACCAGCGCGCGCAAGGCTTCACCGACCGCCGCGCCGAAGTCACCGACGATCAATACCAGATCTTCACTCAATGTCATCGCTGCGGTATCATCCGCCGCCGCTTCTCCGCCAGTGTAGACCTGCGTGAGCGTGCCTACCACGACCTCTTTGGCGATCAAACCGGTTACAAGCGCGCCACTACTCTCCCAATTGCCAAAGCCAAGTGGCGCAAACACCGGCGTGGTTGCGCGCGCCAGCCCGGCAAACGCGCTCTGCTCAACCGGAGTATTGGCGAACTGTCCTTCACCACCGACCGGAATCGCCAGCAACAGCCAGACCACGATACTGGCAGTTAGAATGATGGTGCCCGCTTTCCGCACGAACGCCGACGTTCGTTCCCACATCTGGCGCCAGATATTGCCCGGCGCCGGCAAGCGGTAGGGTGGCAGTTCAAGCACAAAGGGAGTCGCCGGCTGCTGCCGGAACAGCAGACCCCGCAGCAGCGCGCCAACTCCGACTGCCGTCGCTATCCCGATCAGATAGAGCGCGAAGATGACGTGCCCGGCGTATTGGGGGAAAAAGATCATCGTGATAAGCACATACACCGGCAGACGCGCGCTACAGCTCATAAATGGCACCAGCAGACCAGTGAGAATCCGGTCACGGCGACTATCGAGCGTGCGCGTAGCATAGATCGCCGGCACCGAGCAACCAAAACCGACGATCATCGGCAGGAAACTCTTGCCGTGCAGACCGAATAGGCGCATCACTCGATCCATCACAAACGCGGCGCGCGCCATATACCCTGAGTCCTCGAGGAGTGCCAGCGCAAAATAGAGGGTAAGCAGAACCGGCACAAAGGCCAGCACCCCACCCACTCCCGCAAGCACGCCATCGATCAGCAAAGCCTCAAACCACCCACCACCGGCCCCGACCAGATGCAGCAGTCCTGACACCCAACGACTCACCGGACCACTCAATACGCGATCGAGCCAATCAACAAACGGCGCGGCCACATCGGTAGTTAGTTTGAAGACCAACCACATCACCACCAGAAAGATTGGAATACCCAGCCAGCGATGAGTCACAATTCGGTCGATCCGATCTGAGAGTGTAGCTGGCGGCGTTGCCGGTCGGGTTACGGCACGGATCGCGATGTCGTGAACGAACCGGTAACGTTGATCGACCATCACGATGTCGATCTCATCGCCATAAACGGCCCGCAGTCGCTCCAGACTCGCCGCCAGGGCCGCCTTCACCCGGCTGTCACCGCCGGCCTCGATCTCGGCCAGCAATGCTTCGTCGCCTTCAAGCGCCTGAATTGCCAGCCAGCGCGCCGGATAGTCGGTCAGCGCCGGAGTTTGGGCAAAAAGCGTCGCAAGCTGTTCGATCTCGCGCTCGATGGGCGCCGGATAACGAAACGGGATATTCGGCATAGCGATTGTGGTCATGCAGCCACCTCACGCATTTGCTTACTCGATTTCAACCTGGCCAACATCTCTGCCATCGTTGCTTTCAGTGCCGAAATCCCCTCGCCACGACTGGCTGCCAGCAATGTCACCGGGACTCCCAGGCCGGCGCTGAGCGCAGCAGGATTGATCACGATCCCGCGCGACGCGGCAATATCGGTCATATTCAGCGCCAACAACAACGGCACGCCGGTTTCGAGTAATTGCGCCGTCAGATAGAGATTCCGTTCGAGATTGGCGGCATCGACCACATTTACCACCAGATCAGGACGACCACGCGCGATAAAATCGCGCGCGATCTGCTCTTCCAGCGAACGAGCCGCCAGACTGTACGCGCCAGGAAGATCAACCACTGTCACCGTTTTGCCGTTCAGCAACAATCGCCCCTCTTTGCGTTCTACTGTCTTGCCGGGCCAGTTGCCAACGTGTTGGTGAAGGCCGGTCAGCGCGTTGAAGATCGTACTCTTGCCCACATTCGGATTTCCGGCCAGCGCAACAACAATTTCACTCATCTGTTTGCCTCTAATCAAGCACTGCGACCAACAACGCCTGAGTCAACGGATATTCGAGCGCCATGCGGGTATCACCCAGCGCGATCATCAAGGCGCTACCGCTGTCAGCCAGCACAGACAACTCGACACCGGGCACAAAACCCAGCTCGGTCAGGCGATGCGCGATCCGCTGGCTGCTCTGAATACTGATCAGTTTTGCCCGTGCCCCGTGATCGACAAAACGGAGCGGAATGGGATGCTTTGTCTGCTTCATGCGATTGGCTCCACATGGATCAAGCGCGCCTCGGTTCTTCGCAAGGATAGTCGATAGCCCTTTACCGTCACCTCCAGCGGATCACCGAGCGGCGCAACCCCGCTGAGCGTAACCGTTTCGCCGTAGAGCAAACCCATGTCGAGCAGTCGCCGGCGGAACAGGCGGTCTCCCTCGATCCGAACAACGATAGCGCGCTGACCGCGCGCTAACTGGTCAAGCGTGAGGCGACTCTCAGTTGCCATATGTTCTGGTATTCCTTAGTGTGAAGACGACAAAAGTTATGGTAGTCCTTAAGTCTTATACCAGATACTACGACAACTGCGAAAGTGAGAGATTGACAACCGAGGGGAAAGAAACAATGACAATCAGGCTAGCAACATGCTTTGCCGGTTGAGGGCCGGGAAGAATGTGGTCAGGCCAGGGCAACAACCGACAGTCTTATTGTTCACCCGGATGACTCTCGATCGCGGAACATTCAGGAACGTCGCCGCGCAAACAAGACCAAAACGCGCTACACCGTCGCCAAACCGCGCGCCGCTCAGTCAATTCGGTATCGGCAACCAGGATAATGCGTGTTGCAAGCGTGCCGGACAGCGCAAGCTGATGGTCGCCGGTCTGAACCAGCGCCGAGCGATCATCACTTACGGCCAATACCTCGACCATCGCGCCGGGCGCGAGACCCTGGCGGGAAAGGAATGCCGCCACTGCCGCTTCGACATCAACCGTTACCACCCTCCCATGCATGCCGGCAGCGCAGGCGCTCAGCGGCTTTGGTTCACCATCGGTCAGCGCAGCGGCTGCCGGGTCGCGTTCAAGAAACGCTTTCAGCGCGGCATCAAGCCGATCTGAGGTCACGTGCTCGAGCTGACACGCCAGCGCATCGGCTTCCGCTGGCTCGATGCCGAGATTCTGAACCAGGAAAATAACCCACATGCGCCGGCGTGAAAGAATGCGCTGCGCCCATTCCTCGCCATCGGGAGTCAACGTCACGCCACGGTAGGGCTGATACGAGAGCAGGCCGCGCTCTTGCAAGCGGTGACACATCTCATTAGCCGAAACTTGCGAAACTCCCAGCCGGCTCGCCAGCCGCGACACCGGTACCGGTTGATCAGGAGCTGCGCGCAAGAGGGCTGTCATGACCAGATACATTTCGACACTTTCGCTCATGACCTGCTCCAGACAGTTTAGGCACACCTTAACAGTTACTCAGGTGTATTGTAACACGTCCGAAAATCTCCCGCATGAGCGTAGAGACGTTGCAATGCAACGTCTCTACTGACAACGGGTAATTATCGGCGCAAAGCGACGGCCACAGCGTCGATTCAATCTGCCTGAACCTAACGCGCGCGCTCAACCATTGCCGTCATCGCTTCCGACAACGCCGCCGGCTGGCTAACGCCACCCTGAGCAAGGCGCGCAGTGCCACCACCCCTCCCGCCAGCCACAGCCGTACCTGCAGCCAGGATGGCGCGCGCATCGGCGCCACTGTCCTCGGCGCAGGCTACAACCACCTGCGACTGATCAATGCCGCCGACAACAATTGCGATGCCACCCGGCAAGCCGGCAATCTGACCGGCAATAGCCCGCAGTCGTTCTATGCCGACGCCGGGAAGAGTGACTGTGACGACACGCTTTCCGTTCACCGGTGGTGTCTGCTCGTACCATTGCGCGGCCCGGAGCGCATCGAGATCGCGTTGCGTCTGCGTCAACTCACGTTGTAGCGCCTGTTGCGCTGCGCGTAACCGGTTGACAGCCTCCGGCAACTCGGCCCAACTCACGCTAAGCGTAGCCGCCGCGGCCCGCGCCGCCGCATCGCGCGCGCGTAAGGCGGCAATGACCCGATTCCCGCACGCAAACTCAACCCGGATCATCCCGCGTTGCCGCGTCCAACCCAATACCGCAATTGCGCCAACCTCGCCGCTGCGCGCCGGATGAGTGCCGCCACACGCCGAATGATCAATGTCGCCAATGCTGACAACCCGCACATCACCACTAACTGCCGGCGGCTTGCGCAACGGGATCTGAGTCAGTTCGGCAGGCGTCACAAAACGCGCCTGTACGGGTAGGTTCTGCCATACCGCCGCATTCGCCCAGGTTTCGGCAGCCCAAATTTGATCCTCGTCCAACCCGGCCACCGCCAGATCGATCGTCACGCTCCGCTCACTCAGATGGAACGAGGCGGTTGGCGCATTACAGACGGTGATGAATGCAGCCGAAAGAATGTGCTGGCCACAATGCTGCTGCATATGATCAAACCGCCGCGCCCAATCGATCTGACCGGTAACGGTTGCGCCAATCGGTGGCAATGGCTGTCCGGCAGCCAGCAGATGCCACACCACCCCATCATCACCCTGGACATCAACAACCGGCCAGCGCTGCCCGCTTACCGGTTCCGCGAGCCAGCCCCGATCTGCCGGCTGACCACCGCCTTCCGGGTAGAAGGCGCTACAATCAAGTGCCAGTGCCGGCTGATTGTCGCGTTCAGCGACAGCCACCACCTGCGCGGTGAATTCGGTCAGATATGAGTTGTCGTAGTAGAGGCGGCGGGTTGCTTCCATAGGGTAATCTGCATGAAGCTACGCTGCTATCAACCGTTGTTGAAGACCTTTACCGGTCGCCACCATCTGCCATCGCGTTCGAGCAACGCGACCAGCCGTCCCGCCGGATCGTGGGCACGCGCGCGGGATGCGTCGTCATCGCTGGCCGGAATTGCCATGCCATGCTGCACACGGCGCGTCTCTGCCGGGTCAAGCTGAATTGCCGGCCAGTCGCCCAGCGCCATTTCTGGCGGCAACAGGTGTTGAACTACCGTCGCGCGGTCGGTGATCGCAGCAAAGGGTATCGCCTGTTCGATCCGGAATGGGCCGGTAAAGGTGCGTTGCAGCGCCGCCAGATGCGCGCCACAACCGAGCGCAGCGCCGATGTCGCGGGCGAGCGCGCGAACGTAGACTCCCTTGCCACACTCGACGGCAATGGTTAGATCGGGCAAAGCGCACGCCAACAGCTCTAGTCGGTCGATCCGCGCCGGGCGCGGCGGGAGTGCCACGCTGTCGCCAGCGCGCGCCAGTGCGTAGGCGCGCCGACCATCCACGCGCAGCGCAGAAAAGGCCGGTGGCTGCTGCCAGATGTCACCGCGAAAGCGGGCGAACACCGTTTCAATCTCGGCTACCGTCAAGGCAGGAACTGGCTGGATGGCAATCACCTCACCCTCGGCATCATCGGTCGTCGTTTGCACTCCCAGGCGCACCACGCCGGTGTAGCCCTTGCGCGCTTCCATCAGATGCTCAATCAAGCGCGTGGCGCTTCCCACTGCCACCGGCAACACGCCGGTCGCAGCCGGATCAAGCGTGCCGGCATGCCCCACTTTCACAGCGCGCCCAACCAGTCGTCGCACCCGCGCCACCACATCGTGCGATGTCAAACCTGCCGGTTTATCGATAACCAGAAAACCTGTTAGATCACTCATGGCGTTGTTGCTGAACCGCCTGCCGCAAAGCCGGCAACACCGCAGCCACTGCCGCTTCCAGACTCATCTGCAACGTTGCGCCGGCTGCCTGCCGATGACCGCCACCTCCCCACAACCTGGCCACTGTCGCCACATCAATGCCGGGAATCGAGCGCAAACTAATCTTAACTGTGCCATCAGCCCGTTCCCGGAAGAGCGCGCAAGCGCGCATACCGGCTACCCGCTGCAAGCGGCCAACCGTGTCATCGGTCGCCTTTTCGTCAGCGCCGGCAGTCTGCATCATCTCTTGAGTCACCACCACCCAAAAGATCCCATCATCCTGTTGCAAATGAGCCATGGCCATTCCGGTCAGGCGCAATGTCGAAGGTGGAATCGAGAAGAAGACTGCATCGACAACGAGTTGCTTATCGGCGCCGGCTTCGAGCAGCGCGGCGGCACGGCGCAGCGTCGCCGGCTTCACGTTGGGAGTCTGAAAACTTTGCGTATCGGTCATCATGCCCAGGAACAGGCAAGTGGCTGCGTCAGGCGATAGTGGCCATCCCAGCGCAGCAAACAGATCGAACAACACATCGGCGCATGACGGCTCTTGAGCGCGGATCAGACTCACAGTACCACCACCATCGTTGGTGGCGTGGTGATCGACGATAATTAAAGGACGAGCCACCAGCGTCGCCTGATGTTCATCGTAAATGGCGCCGGCTCGCGAGAGATGAGCCACATCTACCATCCAGATCAAATCGCAATCCGGTAACGACTCACCGGGACGGTAGATATGGACATCGGCGAAACCAGGCAACGCGGCGCAATAATCGAGCGGCGCTGATGACGCAAGCGCAATCACCTCTTTGCCCAGCGCGCGCAAAACGTGCATTGTGCCCAACATCGAACCGATAGCGTCGCCATCAGGATTGACGTGGCTCAACAAGAGAATGCGTTGAGCATCTGCCAGTGCTGCGCGGATCGGCCCGGCGGCCTGTTGCGGATCGGTATAAATCATAACGCTCCTGTAGTTTCGCCAGCAGCAGGCGCAATAATCCGATATACGGAATGGCCAGCGCGTTTCTTAATCTCCTTCAAGCGAAGATGGTGACGCGGGCCAAGGCGTGGGATCAAATGATTAAGACCGCTCACCACCACAAACCAGTATTCGCCGCCGGGCCGCAAATAGCGCAGCGGCGCCAGGATGAATTCATGCTCAATTGCGTAATCGCCGATTTTAGCGGGGATGTTAGAGACAATCAAATCATAAGGACCCGGAGGCGCATCACTCAAGCCGACGCTACCCATGACCGTCACATTCGGCGTGGCATTGAGCGCAGCATTATGCCGGGCGTAGCGCACCGCCAGCAGATCCTTATCAACCAGCGTCACCTCAGCTTGAGGGAAACGACGAGCCAGGCAAATGCCGATAACGCCACAACCGCAGCCAAGATCGAGAATGCGTTGCGGGTCAGGCGATGCTGGTTCGATGAGGCGCAAAAGCAAATCGGTGCCTTCATCAACCTGAAACGACGAGAAGATCGTATGGCCGACATCGAAGGCAAACTGCTGACCGCGCAGCGCATAAGCGATTCGCTTCTTGTAATACGGATCGAACGGAATCGCGTTATTGCTCATCGTCGAGTTTAGGTGGATTAACCATCCGTTCGTGCTGGATAGCGCGAAACACCTCATCGAGATGCATGCTGTAATCGAGTGAGGTGTCCTGGATCAGGTGCAACTCTGGAATAAAGCGCATATACCCCATCTCATCGGCCAGACGTTTGCGCAGAAAACCCCGAGCGCGTTGCAAAGCAGCCATAGTCGTTGCGCGTTCTTCCGGAGTTCCCATCACCGAGATCCGCACTTTGGCGTGCTGAAGATCGGCGCTCACTTCAACACCGGTAACGGTAGCAAATCCGACCCTTGGATCTTTTAACTCTTTCTGGATGACCTCACCAAGAACGCGCTGCATCGTATCAGCAACCTGTTGCAAACGTTGTTTCGACATACCACAACCTCTTCACGATGCGCGCACATTGCGTGCAGCTTTTCGAACCTCATTTGGCGGGCTGGCGGCGGGAAGTATGGGCACACATATGGCACAGGCCGGCGTAATGATGAGGAAACCCGTACTCCCAAACGCCGCGGCGAATGATCGTACCCTGGACGACACCGGCATCGGCTCGCCCTTGATTAACTGATAGCCGACACGCGCGTCTTCATCCAGACAACGAACAGACGCTCACATCGTCGCGTAGCCAATACTTGCGGCAGAAGCGAGGAGCAGCTCGCTTCTGCCGAAAGATCTGTTGCGTCACAACCTATCACAATGATGCAGCTACCTGCTCCTGGCGATAAAACTCCAGCGCATCACCGGCTTCAATGTCGTTGAAACCTTCCACAATGAGACCGCACTCATAACCGGCAGTAACCTCACGCACATCGTCTTTAAACCGCTTGAGTGACGAAATCTTACCATCGTGGATCACCACACCGCGACGCAGCACCCGCACATTCTGACCGGTGCGCGTAATCTTACCATCGGTTACATACACACCGGCCACAATCTCACGGGTAGGCAAGCGGAAGGTAGTGCGCACTTCGGCAAAGCCTTCGACCACCTCCTTGAACGTCGGCGCGAGCATACCGGCCATCGCCTTCTTCAAATCGTCCTGCAATTGATAGATGATATTGTAGAAGCGAATATCGATGCCGTGCTGCTCAGCATGGCGGCGAGCTGCCGGGTCAGGCCGGGCATTAAAGCCGATAATAATAGCGTTACTGGCCAGCGCCAGGTTCACGTCACCTTCCGTGATCGCGCCAACACCGCGATGGATAATGCGCGTCTGCACCTCGCTCTGCGACTGGTTCAATTGCTCGATCAGATGCGCAATGGCGTCAAGCGAACCTTGCACATCGGCTTTCAGAATCAGGTTCAATTCCTTCACCTGACCCTGTTTGACCTTCCCGAACAACTCTTCAAGGCTGGTGCCGCGCGCGCTGGCAGCTATCGCTTCGGCGCGTTGCTGGCGCTGGCGCTGCAATGCGATCTCACGCGCCAACACCAGATCGTCCATCACCTGCAAGATGTCGCCCGCCTGCGGCACACCTTCAAGACCGATAATCTCAACCGGCGTAGACGGTTCAGCGTGGCGCAGGCGCTTGCCGCTATCGCTGAACATCGACTTGATCTTGCCGGCCACCGAACCCACCAGCACATTATCTTCAAGGTGGAGCGTGCCATTCTGAATCAGCACAGTCGCCACCGGACCGCGGCTCTTATCGAGCCTGGCCTCGATAATGGTCCCCACTGCCGGCGCATTGGGATTTGCGCGCAGATCTTCCAGATCCGCTACCAGCAAAATCATCTCCAGCAGGCCATCAATATTGATCTTCTGGCGGGCCGAAACATGCACACAGGGCACATTACCGCCATATTCTTCCACAATCACATCAATCGCCGCCAGTTGCTGCTTAATCCGATCGGGGTTAGCGGTAGGCAAATCAATCTTATTGATTGCCACGATCATCGGCACCCCAGCCGCTTTCACGTGGGCAATTGCTTCTTCGGTTTGCGGCTTGACCCCATCATCGGCAGCCACGACCAGCACCACAATATCGGTAACCTGAGCGCCACGGGCACGCATCGCAGTGAACGCTTCGTGACCTGGCGTATCGAGGAAGGTGATCTTGCGATGATTGACTTCAATCTGGTACGCGCCAATATGCTGAGTAATACCACCCGCTTCACCCTCGGCCACACGGGTTGAGCGAATCGCATCAAGCAGCTTGGTCTTACCGTGGTCAACGTGCCCCATGATCGTGACCACTGGCGGACGAGGCCGCATCTCCTCTGGTGGCTGCGCTTTCAAAACTTCCTTGATATCTTCAACAATCCCCGCCATCTGCTCGGGAACATTTTCGGTCGTTTCAATGCCAAAATCGGCCATAATCAGCGCAGCCGTTTCATAGTCGATCTGCTGATTAATATTGGCAAGCATACCGGCCTTCAGCATCGCCTTGAGAATCTCAGCAGCGCCTACACCGGTTGCCTCCGACAACTCGCGCACCGTCATTACCGGCGGCAGCGCAACCGGGCCGCGGGGACGCGCCACCGGACGCGGTGTCGGCGGCGCCGGCGGACGCCGGAGCGCACTATCGCGCTCGCGTTCACGTTCTTCGGGTTGAGGACGGCCACGTGTCGATTGCGAACGATTCCCGCGCGCGTTGCCACCACCGCGAGGTGGCGACGAAGCAGGGGGAGTATTGCGCCCGGTCGGAGCGCTACCGCCACGAGCTGCCGGCGCATTGCCACCGCGCGCATTCGTCGGTTGTGTCGCGCGCGTCGAGCTGCCACCTGCCGGCGATGAATTACGCCCCGCCGACGTTGCCCGACCACTCGCAGCGGGCTGCTGATTGGCAACCTGACCGGTCTGAGGACGATTACCGCCTGCCGTTGGATTGGAATTGCGACCGGCGCCGGTATTGGCTGACCCGGTTGCGGTGCGATTGTTATTCGATTGACTGGCGCTACGTCCGCTGCTTGTGCCGGTACCGCCTGTATCTCGTCGAGGCTTGTCACTCATGCTCTACTTCCTTTCTGGAGAGAACACCCATCACCGGGAGATCTCTCACTACCACTCAGGCGTATCCGACCAACAACGCTCGCGGCAGCCACCAGCCGCAAGACCGATCAACACCTGCCGAACATTGCTCAGATTAGCGCTGTTGGCTCGGTTGCCTGAAACAATTGCCGCATCATCTGTTCAATCGTTGCCCGATCATCTGGATGCAGCGCGGTGATCTTCAGGGCGCGTTCAATCGCATGGCGACGAAGCGCGAGCGCCCAGCATTCAGGATTGTGGCAGAGATAGGCGCCACGTCCGGGTTGTTTGCCAGAGCGATCAATCGCCACCCGCCCGTCGGCATCACGCACCAACCGGATCAGGGCGCGCTTGGCGTCAATCTGCCGACACACAACGCAAGAACGTTGTGGAATGTGGCGCGGTCGCGCCGAATGAGACCTGGCTTTTGCCACCATCGCCTTACTCCTCATCGGGCGAAGCCTGCCCGCCTTCGAGCAAGATATAAGAGGCGAACAGGCGATTATTGTAGTAGATGAAGATCTTTTGTGACGTTGCCCGCACCTGCACCGTCTGACCGACCAGATCGTGACCGAGCGGGCCATAGCGATGGCCGCGGTAACGGATAGTACCGTCGGGCTGCACAACCCGCTGTTCCACCGGCGCGCTGGCCAGCTCGGCCTCAAGCGCCATCTGTTCGGCCTCGGCTTCAGCGCGCGCCTCAGCCGCCGCCCGCTCCTCTTCTAACAGTGCCGAGGCACTCTTGATATCGATCCGCCAGCCGGTCAGCTTGGCCGCCAGCCGCACATTCTGCCCTTCCTTGCCGATAGCTAGCGACAACTGCTTGTCGGGCACGATCACCAGCGCAGTGTGATCATGATCATTGAGATGCACTTCCACCACCTGCGCCGGCGACAACGCATTGGCGATATACTCACGCGGATCGGACGACCACTGCACCACGTCGATCTTCTCGCCGTTCAGCTCATTGACGATATTTTGAATGCGGATGCCGCGCATACCGACGCACGAGCCAACCGGGTCAATCCCCTCCTGACGGGCAGTAACTGCCACCTTCGTGCGCAGACCCGGTTCGCGCGCCACCGACTTGATCTCAACTACACCGTTGTAGATTTCGGGCACTTCCATCTCAAACAGGCGGTTGATCAAATTTTTGTGCGCGCGCGATGCGATCAGGCGTGGACCGCGATCATCCTTCTTCACCTCGAGCAAGTAGACCTTCAAGCGCTGACCGTGGTAATAGCGATCGTTCGCCACCTGCTCTTTGGGTGGAATGATTGCCTCAGCCTTCCCCAGCTCAAGAATAACATTGCCACGTGGGCCATTGTTGCGTTGCACAGTTGCCGTCAACAACTCGCCTTCACGATTCTCGAACTCGCTATACACGTAATTGCGCTCGATCTCTTTGATCCCTTGCAACACCACCTGTTTGGCCGTTTGGGCTGCGATCCGACCAAAATCGCGAGGCGTGCTCTCGACCAGCACGGTTTCGCCAATCTGGGCATCAGGTTTAATGCGACGGGCAGACTCGAGATCGATCTCAAACCGCTCGTCGTACACTTCATCGACAACCTGCTTTTCGGCATAAACCCGCGCCGCGCCGCTGACCGGATCGAGCTTGACTGTCACCTCTACAGTTGGTGGATTCGGGCCAAGCAGGCGCTTGTAGGCGCTCACCAATGCCCGTTCCATCACGTCAATGATGGCCTCTTTTGGAATGCCGCGCTCGGACGCAATCTGAGTAATTGCCGCGTAAAAATCGCTTTTCATCGCTGTAACTCGCCTGACAATAAGAAAAGTGGGTATAACCCACTTTCCACTCGAACAACGCAGACTGCTGCGCCAGACCGCTGCCCTGGCAGCGGAAGCGGCTCTTTAGCGGTACTCACAGACGGTTCATCGCGCTTCCCTGAACGGCCTGATGAGACTGTCGCCCATTTCGACAGCAGCGAGTGTCAAGCAGGCGGTTGCACATGCCCACGATTGGTGCAACCTTACTCCACACGTCAAGTATATCACCACCGATCGGCTTTTGCAAACCATTTTTGAACTGATTTTCGGCAATGAAACAGAACGCTTGTTCCAAAAACAATGACGGTGATGACCGATTTGTGGTATAATAGAGCCTGACAAAGCAAGCAGGTATGAGCGAAACGCATGCGCCAACCATCGTTGATCGACATTCTGGCTGCCGGTTATGCACTGATACACCGTCAGCCATTCATCTTGCTCTTCTCCATCGGGTTAAGTGCCTACCTGTGGCTCGGCAGTCCTATCACACTGCTGCTACCCGATCTCGGCGCGCAGGGGATCTTCGGCCAATGGCTTGGCACACTGCACGCTATCGATGCGCGCACCCTGCTGGTTGTCGCCAATTATATCCCGCTGCTCACCCCTGGCGCTGAGATAACGACACCGCCACCGCAAGCGTTGCCAGACGGCGTTTACCTTCTCACCGTGCTCATTTTAAACGGGATAACGCTCGGTCTGAGCGGCGCATTTCTGGCCAGTCTGCGCCAGCTCTTGCAACGCGAACAATCCCGGTTGGCAACCATGCTGGCGCGCAGTCTGTCAATCAGCCTGCGACTTGGCGGCGTTCTAATCATTATCGGCAGCGTCCTGGCGCCATTGGCAGCCTTATCCATCCTGCTGGCGATCCTGCTACCGACTGCCATCCCGTTTCTCTACACCGGCTGGATCGCGCTGGGTGTGATCGGGTTTATTACCTTCGGCTTCACGCCAGAGGTAATTACACTTCACCACCACGGGCCACTGGCAGCGCTCCGGGCAAGCTGGCAATTTGCCCGTCGGCGCTGGTTTTCAATCGCCACGTTTCTCGCTCTCTGCGCGGTAATCGAAGTTGGCTTCGCTCATCTCTGGCGCGCATTGGCCGCTCAACCAGGCTGGCTGGCGCCAGCTATCGTCGGCAATGCCTATATCGGGAGCGGGCTGCGCGCCGCTCGCTTGCAATTGTATCTACGCTACGCCAACCGTTAGCGCCAGAAGACGCGCATCGGCCATTCCTGACGATGAACGCCATGGCGTGTCATCAGAGCGCAACATTCAGGAATCATTAAGGATCACGACCAATGACAAACCAGACTCCGACAACCTACGACGAAAGTCAGATTCAGGTGCTGGAAGGCATGGAAGCCGTCCGTAAGCGCCCCGGTATGTACATCGGCCCCACCGACATCAATGGCCTCCACACCATGGTGCGCGAGGTGGTTGACAATTCGGTCGATGAAGTGATGGCCGGACGCGCCACCAGCGTTAGCGTTACCATTCATCGCGATGGTTCGGTGACGGTGAGCGATGACGGATCGGGGATTCCGGTCGGTATCCATCCTAAAGAAGGGATCAGTACCCTGACCCTGGTGATGACCCGCCTTCACGCCGGCGGCAAGTTTGGCAGCGGCGGCTACAAGGTTTCGTCCGGTCTGCACGGCGTCGGTGTCTCGGCGGTTAACGCGCTCTCATCGTATATGCGGGTGGATGTTTACCGCAACGGTCGTCACTACTATCAGGAGTATCGCGCTGGCCTGCCGGTGACCGATGTCGTCGATCTCGAACCAACTGACCGCCACGGCACAACCACTCGCTTTTTGCCCGATACGTCGATCATTCAAACCCTCGATTACAATTTCGATACGCTTGCCCAACGCTTCCGCGAGATGAGCTATCTCAATAAGGGGTTGCGGTTCCGGTTTGTTGACGAACGCACTAACCGCGAACTCAACTTCTATTTTGAGGGCGGAATCGTTTCATACGTTCGTCATCTCAACAAAGATAAGACGGTGCTGCATCGCCAGCCGTTTTACGTTGAGCGTGTGGTCGATGATGTGATGGTGGAAGTGGCGTTGCAGTATACCGACACGTTCGATACCGATAACGTTTATACCTTCGCCAATAATATCAATAATTCCGACGGGGGATCGCATCTGTCAGGCTTTCGCACAGCGCTGACCCGCGTGATCAATACCTATGCCAGAGCAAAGGGATTGTTGAAAGAGAGCGAAAGCAATCTTACCGGCGATGATGTGCGCGAAGGTTTGACCGCGGTCATCAGCGTAAAATTGAAAGACCCGCAATTTTCCTCGCAAACCAAAGAGAAGCTGGTTAGCCCAGAAGCAGCGAGTGCCGTGGCGACAGTGTTCGGCGATGCGTTTAGCGCCTGGCTCGATGAAAACCCGGCTGACGCGCGCCGGATTATCGAGAAGGCTATCGCCGCTGCTCGCACTCGCCTCGCCGTGCAAAAAGTGCGTGAGACGGCCCGCAAGAGCGCAATGGAGGGCTTTTCACTGCCCGGCAAACTGGCCGATTGTTCCGATCCTAACCCGGCCCGCTGCGAACTGTATATCGTTGAGGGCGATAGCGCTGGTGGCACCGCCAAGCAAGGTCGCGACCGCCGCTTCCAGGCCATTCTGCCGCTGCGCGGGAAGATTTTGAACGTCGAGAAGAGCCGGCTCGACCGAATGCTCTCGAATGCCGAAGTGCGGGCATTGATTACCGCAATCGGCGCTTCGATTGGCGATCAGTTCGATCTGAGTAAGCTGCGCTATCATCGCATCTTTCTGATGACCGACGCTGATGTCGATGGTAGCCATATCCGCACACTCTTGCTTACGTTCTTCTTTCGCCACATGCGGCCTCTCATTACCAACGGTCATCTTTTCATCGCCCAGCCGCCGCTCTACCGGATTAAGCACGGGCGCGAGCAGGTCTATACCTATTCCGATGCCGAGCGCGATGCCTACCTGAGCAAGTTGCCCCCCGGCACAAAAGTTGAAATTCAGCGCTATAAAGGCCTGGGGGAGATGAATGCTGAACAGCTTTGGGAAACAACGATGAATCCACAGAATCGGGTTATCTTGCAGGTTACCCTGGAAGATGCAGCCCGCGCCGACGAGACTTTTACAATGCTGATGGGCGATCTGGTGCCGCCGCGCCGGCGATTTATCCAGACTCATGCCAATGAGGTGGTAGAACTGGATATCTGACGCGCAGGTTACGACGGCACCGCAGGTGGTGGTTCATCCTCCCGCAAAACGACGCAGGTTTCCACGCCGGTACGCCTGCGTCGTTTGATGTTCTGATCAGCTCCTGACCTGCTCGCTTTGGCGACCGCGCTGCCAATGGCGCCACAGCCAGACCACCAGGAACGCCGGGATGATCCAGACCGGCGTCCAGACCACGATCACAATCAGCGCGTTGAGCAGCGTGTACCCGAATGTAGCGAGCAAGGCCAGTTGTTCACTCCATACTTTCCCCGGTTCCCACGTTGGCCAGATCGTCTGTGATGGCTCTGGCGCAGGCGGCAACGGTCGCAGTTCAATATCAATCGTTGAGTAAGCGGCGTTTTGTTCAAGATACCGCATACGGCCTTGCAAATGCTCGATTTGCCCCTGTATCTCGGTCAGGGCCTGGTTGATGCGCAGCGTTTCCTCTACCGTATTTGCTCGCGCCAGTAGAGCGGCAATGCGATCGCGCGACGCCTCCAGATTGCGCAAGCGCGCTTCAAGATCGACATACTCTTCGGTGACATCTTCGCCACGGACTTCGCGTCTGATCACACGCTCGGCAATTCCTTCCACATCTGTTAAAAAGCGATCGAAATGCTCGACCGGCACTCGAAACGTAACATACGAAGTCTTGTTTTCACCCTCGCCTGTCGCGCGCGCGTAGAGCGTATAACCACCCAACCGATTGACGCTGTTGCGCAACTGCGCTTCTGCCTGATCGACCGATGCTACCTCGACCACCAGGCTAGCATTCATGATGACCATGCGCAACCCGTACTGCGCCTGAGTGCTGCTCTCACCAGAAGCTGCGCCACCGGCAGCCGAACCTGCGCTCTCTATCGCAGTCGCTCTCTCTGACCGTGCCTCCGGCATTGCTCCCATAGCAGGCGCTGTGATGACCTCATTAGATGCGACTCCCACCCCACCACATGCTGTTAGCCAGAACAGTGCCAGGAGCATCACGATTGTAACCGGTCGAACCATACGCTTGCCTCCTCGGATTGAAACATCTGCTGTTGTTTTGAGTAACGTTGAGAGGTCAGATTTCGTTCCTGATACCGCAGAGAAACTTTTTTCAACAAAACACGTAAACCTATAGCGACAGAGGAATATACAGAGCGGCACTTCAGTTGATCGTCAGGAACGTCTGTGAGGAAGATCGCGCGTGAACGTTGCCCGCTATCTGGTGACTTCACAAAAGGAGGAAAGCAATGACTGTTACTGACCCCCTCTCGCTTCCGCCCGTAACTCCTCCCGCGCCACGCCGTAGTTCGCCCCTCTTGATCATCGGTGGTCTTGCTGTCGGTCTCCTGCTCATTCTGGTTGGCGCTGGCGCGTTGGCGTTTAATCTCTTGACCCAACGGGCCAGTGCCATACCTGAACTGTTGCCAGCAGACACGCAAATTTATGCCGCTATCACGCCCAATCTCAGCGACCTGCCCAACATTGACCGCCTGCGACGAGCCTTCCCTGAAACCTTTGACTACCAGAACACCGATACGACAACTGACTTTTTACAGGAACGTTTCGGGGTCACTTTTGCCGAGGATATTGCGCCGTGGATCGGCCCCGAAGCAGCTTTCGCCGTGCATGGCGCGCCAATCGAGCGTTTCGGCGAGATCGCTAATGGCGGTGCGATCAATCCGGTCTTTCCAGCATCACCGCTAGATCCACCGCCGGCGGTTGATCAGTTTGATGGCAATGTGCTCTTGATCGTAGCCGCGCGCGATCAACAGGCGGCGCAGGCCTTTCTCGACAAACAACGCGCCTTCCGCGAGCAACAAGGCGAACGATTCACCAGCAACACGGTCAACAATGTAACGATCTACGCGAGCGAGAGCGATGAAACGCCATTCGCCGCATTTGCCCTCGCCCGCGATATGGTTGTCTTCGCCAACAATGCGGCCAGCATTCAAGCGTTGATCGAGCAGCGGAGCGAAACCGCGCTGGCTCGTAGCCCTCAATATCAGGCCGTTACCCAGAGTCTGCCTGGCGACCGGATCGGCACGATCTACCTGGCCGGCGATACTATCGCCCGTCTGATCAACACCCTGATCGAGCAGAACAATCTCGACGATGGTAACACAGCCGCTGCTGACGCTCTCGCCGCAAGCCAGGCCCTCCAGGGGGTTGGGTTGACGATGGCAGTGATCGAAAGTGGTCTGCGCTTCGACGCGGTGACAGTCTTTGATCAAAACCGGCTGAGCAGCTCTCTGCGCGAACGGTTGAGCAGCTTTCGTCCGGTCGTTTCTGCCGATCGCGCTGGCGACGTGAGCAGCGCCGCGATTGGGGTCTTCAGCTTTGCCATTCCCGCCGATTGGGGAACGCAGTTACGAACACAACTCGAAGCCAATCCTGACACATCCAATACCCTGCGCAATCTTGAAGACAGCCTCAATCTCGACCTTGAACAGGATCTGTTCAGGTGGTTCCACGGTGAAGGAGTCATTGTGGTGTTGCCCGGCAGTAGCGCCGATCTGCAAGCAACCGGCTACTTTGCCCTGCGAATAGCCGATCAGGACGCGGCACGGCAGGGTATGCGGCGCCTGAGCGAGCTGGTTGAGGATCTGGTTGGCATCAGGTTTAGCGAGACCTCATTGGGACGGACGCAGGTGCAGGCCTTCGAAGAGGGTGATTTGTTTGTCGGCTATGGCTTTAACGGCAACGATCTGGTCATCGCGGTTGGCCGGTCGGCGATGGAGGCAGCGTTTGGCGCCGAACAGAAGCTGTCTAATTTCTCGATCTATACCGATGCGTTGCGAGCGATGCCAACGCCCAATAGTGGCATTTTGTATGTCAATCTCACCGCAGTTCGCGAGCTGAATAATCGGCTGAGCGATCAACCGATCGATCGCGATCTCGAACGACGGCTGGAACCATTCCGGGCGATTACCAGCGGTGGCACTGCCGGGATCGACAATCGCGGCGCCGCGCGGGGCACGTTACTGTTGAGTATTCAGCCGTAGAGGTGATGTGGTTTATAAAAGCCATGGTACGATGTGAGCGGAGCCTGCTAAATGAGGGAGTATGTGCATGAGCAGTCCGACCTCACATCGTTACCTTGGCAAGAGTCGCAAAGCGGTTGATGGGCTGGAAAAGGTGACAGGACGCGCCCGCTATGCCGGTGATGTGACGCTACCCGGCATGTTGCACGGCAAGCTGGCGTTGAGCCTTTACGCCCATGCGCGCATCGTTCGGATTGACACGACTGCCGCCCGCGCAGTGCCGGGAGTCGTGACCGTGCTGACCGCCGCCGATCTACCCACTCGCGGGCGTCAGCCTTCATCGCGTCAAACCACCACGCTGGCCGATGGGGTCGCGCGTTATCGCGGTGAGCCGGTAGCACTGGTGCTGGCCACGAGCCTGGCCGCTGCCGAAGACGGCCTGGCAGCGTTGCAGATCGATTACGAACCGCTGCCCGGTCCGACAACTGTCGAAGCTGCCCTGGCGCCAGATGCGCCGGTGATCTGGCCACAAGGCGCGCCCCAGGCTGACGCTGATCTGACCGCCGCCCATGCCGCAGTAGCCCGCGGCGAGGAACAGGGTGAACATGCCGCTTCAAACATTCATGAGCAGAAGCGGTTTAGTCGCGGTGATGCGCTGGCGGCGCTGGCAACGGCTGATGTCGTTGTCGAAGGAACCTATCGAACGGCGATTGTCCATCAGGGCTATCTCGAACCGCATGCAGTCGTGGCCGATGTTGATCCGATCCGCCGGCAGATCACCGTCTATACCAGTACACAGGGGCAATTCGGTGTGCGCGATGAAGTGGCTCGCTTACTCGGCTTGCGTCCCCATCAGGTCACCGTCGTGCCGATGACGGTTGGCGGTGGATTTGGCGCCAAGTACGGGATTCTCGATCCGCTGGCTGCGGCAGCGGCGCTGGCAGTGGGCCGACCGGTACGGATCACGCTTGACCGTAGCGAAGATTTTCTCACCACAACCCCTTCTCCGGCCTGTACCATTACGCTCAAACTGGGCGCAAACCGGGACGGAGCTTTGACGGCGCTGGTAGCCGACATTGTGGTTGACAACGGCATCTATCCCTTCACGCTGGGCGGGATTATGAGCGCCTTGCTCGGCGGGTACTACCGCTGTCCGAATGTGCAGATCGATGTGACGGAGGTGTTGACCCATAAACCGCAGGCCGGCGCATACCGCGCCCCCGGCGCGCCACAGGTAACATTTGCGCTCGAGTCGGCTATCGATGAGCTGGCTTATCGTCTCAACATCGATCCGCTTGAGCTGCGGCTCCGCAATGCGGCAACCACTGGCGATCCGATGGGCAACAACGATCCATGGCCATCAATCGGTTTGACGAAGGTGCTGGAAGCAGCCGCCAATCACCCACTCTGGCGCGAACGCAGCCCTGGGAGCGGGATCGGGCTGGCTATCGGCGGCTGGCCGTGCGGGATGTCACCGGCAGCGGCGGTTTGCCGGGTTGATACCGATGGCGTTGTGCGTGTGCATGTGGGATCGGTTGACATCTCGGGCGTCAATAGCAGCTTCGTGCTGGTCGCTGCCGAGATCATCGGCGTGCCGCCGGAGCAAGTTGAGATCGTGACCGGTGACACACGCAGCGGGCCATTTGCCGGCCCCAGCGGTGGGAGTCAGATCACCTACAGTGTAGCCGGCGCAGTGGCCGCTGCCGCGCGCGAGGCGCGCCGACAGTTACTCGAAATTGCCGCCGATATGCTCGAAGCGCGCATCGACGATCTCGACATCCGTGAGGGAATGGTTCACATCCGTGGCGTTCCTGGACGCACCTTACCACTTGGCGAGGTAGCGCGACGGGCACAAGAACAGGCTGGTGGGCCGGGACCGATTGTCGGCGAGGGGCGCACTGCGCCGGCAGAGAACGCACCCGGCTTCGTTGCGCATCTGGTTCAGGTTGAGGTTGACCGGGACACGGGGCGGGTTAAGCCTGTGCGCTACGTAGCCATTCAAGATGTTGGCTTCCCGCTCAACCCCTTGATGGTTGAAGGCCAGATTCATGGTGGCGCGGCGCAAGGCGTGGGCTGGGGTCTCTACGAGGCGCTGCGTTACGATGAGCGCGGCGAGCTGCTCACCGCCAGCTTAATGGATTACACCCTGCCACGCGCCGCCGATGTGCCACCCTTTGAGTCTGTGCTTGTGCAGAATCCGGCGCCCAACGGCCCCTTCGGCGCGCGCGGTGTGGGTGAACCGCCGATTACAGCAGGCGCTGCCGCCATTGCCAATGCCATTCGTGACGCAACCGGGGCACGCATTTATGAATTACCGATGCGCGATGAGGTGGTATGGCGAGCGCTTCAGGAGCAGTAACAGAAGCATGCCCGGTCAGTACATGGTTGCCTGACCGGGCATTTCTCATAAACCACGCGCAGGTATCTCGTCAACCCCGCGCTGCGCGCGCCTGTCGCACAATCTCTTCGATCTGGCCGAGGTGATCCCAGGCATGGGCAAGCCCCAACGCATAGCGACCACGCGCATCCACCGGTGACGCGCCCGGCCATGGTTCGGCCAGGTAATCGAGGTGTGGTTGATCGGGCCACATCTGCAACGAGGCATGCAGCATCCGGCGGCTTTCCGCTAACCGCTGTCGAATCTGCGCCATAGTCGTCACCGTTTCCCACGGCACTTCATAGCGTGACCGGCCATGCAACTGCACCCCACGCGCCATCTCAGCGGCCAGAAAGGCCGATTCTTCACACGAAGCAGTCAGATGGACGATCACGTGACCGAGCGTCCAGGCCTGATTAACTGCATTCGGGTCACTGGCAAAGGGATCATGAGCTTTTGGATCAATCGGCTGAAAGGTTACATCGGCATCGGTACAATCGGCAATCAGCCGTTCAATGGTGTCATAGATCTCATCAGTTTCGGCGCGCAAATCGGCAACGGTGAGATCACTCACCAATTCTTGCATCGCGCGCTCTCGGCGGTAAAGCGCCGCATAATCGAGCATAGCAAACTCCTCGCAATGCAACAATTGCTGCTGACACGAAAAGCTTTATCGGCCTAGCCGCTCGAGCAATTTGCAATAGGCCACCTGACCTTTGCGGAAGCTGCTCAGGCGGAAGAATTCATCAGGCGAATGCGCGCGCTCGTCATCGAGGCCGAAGGCAAAATTGCTGGTGTAGGCGCCGAGCTGGCGCTGGAAGAGGGTGCAAACCGGGATCGAACCACCACTGCGCACATAGTATGGCTCGCGTCCGTACAGCTCGACCAGTACATCCCGAACGGCAACATTACCGGGATCATCCTCTGGAATGAGGTACGGATAGGCCTGGAAAGCCAATGGCGTCACTGTCACCGTCACGCCGGGAGGAGTATGCCGTTTGATATGTGCCTGTAGCAGATCGAGAATGGTCTGCGGATCCTGATCGGGTACCAGACGGCAGGTAATCTTGGCGTGCGCTTCGGCGGGCAGCACCGTCTTGACCCCCTCTTGCTGGAAACCACCCCAGATACCGTTTACCTCAAGCGTAGGTCGCACCCACTCACGTTCGCGTGGGGTAAAACCGGCCTCGCCGAAAAGATCTGGCACGCCGAGCGACTCCTTCAGCTTCGCTTCGTCGAACGGGATTGCAGCGATGCGCGCGCGATCGGCTGGCGTAAGCGGACGCACCTGATCGTAGAAACCGGGAATGGTGATCATGCCGTCATCTGAGCGCATCGAGGCGAGAATCTGCACCAGAGCGTGGATGGGGTTTTGCACGACTCCCCCGTACATCCCTGAATGCAGATCCATTTTGGCGGCGCGGACATCGATCTGCACCCCGCAACCACCGCGTAAACCAACCAGAATCAGCGGCTGATCTTCACTCCACTGGCCACCATCGGCGCTCAACACCAGATCACACGCAAATCGCTCTCGTTCGCGCTGCAAGAACGATGGAATCTGAGGGCTACCGATCTCTTCCTGCCCTTCGAGGAAGAATTTGACATTAACCGGTAGCGAACCACTGCTCTGCAACAATGCCTCAACTGCCAGGATTGGAATGAGCATGTTGCCTTTATCGTCACTGGCGCCGCGCGCATAGATGCGGTCGTGTTCGATATGCGGCTCGAAGGGTGGATGCGTCCAGAGATCGAGTGGATCAACCGGCTGCACATCGAAGTGGCCGTAGATCAAAACCGTCGGTTTATCGGGCGCATGCAACCAGTCGGCATACACGACCGGATGGCCGCCGGTGGGTAAAATGGCAACGTGCTCCAGCCCGGCTGCAGTCAGGCGATTTGCCACCCATTCGGCAGCGCGCAAGACATCGTTGGCGTGAGCCGAAATTGCCGAGATGCTGGGAATGCGAAGGAAATCGACCAGTTCGGACAGAAAACGGTCTTGATGTTCGACGAGATAGCTGTTCCAATTTGGCATAGCCAACAGCGCTCCTCTCCAGGTACAGATCGCAGACGTTCAGCATTTGCTGCGATACGGGCATTATAACGCGGTTAGTGAGAGTATGCCTGCGCTACACCCCTTCTATGACAGCCAGGAAACGAAACCCTGCGTTCCTCCGCAAAGGAGAAGGTTCCCTCCCGCAGTCAGGCATCACGGCAAACTGCCGCAGACGGCAAGCGAACGCAGTGTTGCAATCGCTTGCACCCGTTGGCGTGTTGGTGAAGGTCTCCAGAATCAATCTCATGATCAGCGATTGTTCTTTCTGATCGACTCGTCAGCCCAAACTTGACGCCTTACCCGATCGGTAGACGATGACCAGACATGCAAGGTCAACTTAAGGAGCAGATCCACTCTCACCTTTTGCCCGCATTGCAGCTATGAAGCTGGAGCAAAGAATGACTCAGACAATCAACACACAA
>OGCI01000330.1_pt1 | contig 58866 bp, 48 predicted proteins | sample 1570021 | NCBI WGS metagenome assembly OGCI01 (sample SAMN06264664, study PRJEB24512) | hot springs metagenome | isolation source: Hot spring water | place: South Africa: Tshipise | collected 2015-06-21
GGCCATCGTCATGGGCATCGGCCTGGTCGGTGCGGGGATGGGACGCTATGTGCTGGCGATCGGCATGGACACGGCCCAGGGCCGGCCCGGCGATGCGCTGGAATACACGGCGGCTTCCGGGGGCGCCGCGTTCATCATCGGGCCGGCCGAAGAGAGCCTGGCCGTCTACGAGGCGACCCTGTCGCATGTCACCGACACGCCCGATTTCTGGCGCCGTGCCTATGCCCACTATCCTAGCCACGGTCACCGCTTCACCGGCGAGCCGGCCTACTTCGAGCACATCACCAGCGCGGCGCGCGCCCTGATGGAAGAGATGGGCACCCGGCCGGAAGACTACAACTACGCCATCTTCCATCAGCCGAACACCAAATTCCCGCAGCGCGCGGCCGAGATCCTGGGCTTCACGCCGGAGCAGATCAAGACCGGCCTGCTGGTGCCCGTCATCGGCAATACCTACGCCGGCTCCTCCTTGATCGGCCTGACCGCAGTGCTCGACGAGGCAAAGCCCGGCGATCGCATCCTGATGGTGTCCTTCGGCTCGGGGGCCGGGTCCGACGTGTTCTCGCTCCGCGTGACAGAGCGGATTGCCGAACGTCGCACGCGGGCACCGTTGACCCGCGACTACATCGCGCGGCGCGTTGAGATAGACTACGCCACCTACGCGCGCTTCAGGCACAAGTTGCAGATGAAATAGGTAGAAGGGTACCATGAGAGAAGTCGCTATCATCGGCATCGGCCAGACCCCCGTGGGCGAGCATTGGGAGAAGTCGTTGCGCCATCTGGCCCACGACGCGATCGGGGCCGCCATGCGAGATGCGGGCATCGAGACGGCCGATGCGCTCTATGTCGGAAATATGCTGTCCGGCGAGCTGAACGGCCAGGAGCACCTGGGCGCGTTGATCGCGGATTTCAGCGGGTTGCGCGGCATCGAGGCGATGAAGGTCGAGGCCGCGTGCGGGTCGGGCGCAGCGGCCCTGCGCGTCGGCATCATGTCCGTCGCCAGCGGCCTGAACGATATCGTGCTGGTGTGCGGCATCGAAAAAATGACCGATGCGCCGGGCCACGTCACCACGAGCGCGCTCGCCACCGCGGCCGATCAGGAGTACGAGGTGAGCCAGGGCATCAGCTTCGTCGGGCTGAACGCGCTGTTGATGCGGCGCTACATGCACGAGTACGGCGTCTCCAAAGAGGCCTTTGCCGGTTTCACCGTGAACGCCCACCGCAACGCGCTGACCAACCCGAACGCCATGTTCCACAGCGCGGTGAGCGAGGCCGCCTACGCCCGGGCCGGCATGATCGCCGATCCGATCAACCTGCTCGACTCGAGCCCGGTGTGCGATGGCGCGGCGTGCGTCGTGCTGGCACCCGCCGACCGCTATCGCAGCCGCACGCAGGCGCGCATCCTGGCTTCGGCCGTGGCCATTGACAGCCTCGCGGTCCACGACCGCCGTGATCCGCTGGTGTTGGACGCGGCCGTCATCTCCAGCCAGAAAGCATATGCGCAGGCGCGGCTGACACCGGTCGACATCCATCTGTTCGAGCTGCACGATGCATTCAGTATCATGTCGGCGTTGTCGCTCGAGGCTGCCGGCTTCGCGCCGCGCGGGGCCGGTGTGCAGCTGGCGCAGCACGGTGAGATCTCGCTCACCGGCCGCATCCCGATCAGCACCATGGGCGGGCTGAAGGCACGCGGCCATCCCGTCGGCGCGACGGGCGTCTATCAGGTCGTCGAGGCGGTGATGCAGTTGACCGGCCGGGCCGGGCCGAACCAGGTGGGTGGCGCCACGGTCGCCATGACGCAGAATATCGGCGGCAGCGGCGCGACCGTGATCACCCACATCCTTGGCGCGGTCTGAGCCGCGGCGGATCTGACGGCCTGCAGGGCTATCAAAACCTATCAGATTTTGCCCTGGCGGCGGCGACGGGCGGTTCTGGTAGCTTTTGGCGGTTACATTTCATTACAATCGGCATCAAATTCTATGGATGTGGCAGGCGTTCGGGCCGGCCGGCTGCCGTTTCCGAATGAGACGCCGTCAGGCCGACCGACTCCATCTTGGCGGAGCGGCGGCACAAACAACATGAGATCAACGTGCAGAATTTTGTGATCGGGAGATTTCAAGTATGTCTATTCCTCGGAACTGGCGCACGCGTCAACAGCGTTATAGCTTGAAAGCCGAAGTTTGCGATAATTGTGGCAAGACCATATTCCCGCCGCGCGATGTGTGTCCGCACTGCGCGCGGGAACGCCAGCATTGGACGACACTCAGCGGTCTGGGCGAGGTGTACTCGTTCACGACGATGTACAACGCGCCGACCGGCTTTGAGGAATATGCTCCCTACACCATGGCGCTGGTCAAACTGAACGAAGGGCCGCTGGTCACCGCGCAGCTGACCGATGTGGACGCCGGCGAGGTTCGCATCGGCATGCCCGTCGAGATGGTGACCCGCAAACTGATGCAGGACGGCGATGAGGGGCAGATCCTCTACGGCTACAAGTTCCGCCCCGTGCTGCAGCGGACGTCGGCCTGAGCTGACCGCTGCCGCAACACATGCGCAGACCTCCCGGGCTGGACAAGACCCGCGGAGGTCTTTTTTTGCCCGGAAGCAGCGAATTTGGCTATGTCCGGCCCGGGGTATGGTATAATAGCGCCGATAATGCAAGGGAGGCGCCGATTTATGGGCAAAGAAGAAAAAGAGAAGCCGGTCGTCGGCATAGACCTCGGCGGCACGAAGATCCTGGCGGGCGTTGTGGATGGCCGGGGCAAGATCCTGGGCCAGGCCAAGCGGGCCACCAAGCCGGAAGGCGGCGTCGAGACGGTTGTGGAGCGCATGGCGAAGACCGTACGCGAGGCCGTCAAGGGGGCGGGGCTGGACGCGGGCGATATCGCCGCGGTCTGTTCGTGCGCGCCGGGCACGATAGACGCCGAACGGGGCATCGTGCAGTTCGCGCCCAATCTCCAGAACTGGGAAAATGTGCCGCTGGCCAGGCTTTTGAGTGAAGCGCTCAAGCTGCCGGCCTTCATCGAGAACGACGTCAACCTCGGCACGCTGGGCGAGTATGTCCTGGGCGCCGGGCAGGGCATGTCCAGCCTGGTCGGCATTTTTGTGGGCACGGGGATCGGCGGAGGGTTGATTCTCGACGGCGAACTGTGGAGCGGCTGGCGCGGCAGCGCCGGCGAGGTGGGCCACACTGTCGTGCTGGCCGAGGGGCCGGTGTGCGGCTGCGGCAGCCGTGGCTGCGTCGAGGCATTGGCCAGCCGCACGGCAATTGAACGGGACATCTGGGCTGGCATCAAGGCGGGCCGCGCCAGCATCATCCCGGAGATCATCCAGCGCAACGGCCGCCAGCGTCTGACCAGCAGCGCCCTGGCCGAGGCATATGCCCAGGGCGATCCTCTCGTGCGCGAGGTGATCGGTCGGGCGCAGTTCTATCTGGGCGTACTGGTCGGCAATCTCATTAATATCATTGACCCGCAGATGGTGGTCATCGGCGGCGGGGTGACGGAGGCGCTGGGCGACGCCTATCTCGATCCGATCCGGCCTGTGGCCTATCAGTATTGCATCAACAAACGCGGCGCCCGCGATGTGGCGATCGTGCCGGCCAGGCTCGGTGACCATGCGGCATTGCTGGGCGCGGCGGTGTACGCTCGCCGGCGGCTTGCCGGATAGACGTCGGGGGCGGGGTCTCTTCGTCCGTGTGGCCTCGGCCGCGCGATCTTCGCGGCCTGTCGTGGGAAGAAATCCCGCCCCTTCGTGATCAATGGGCAATCTCGATCTGACGCGAGTCTATTCCACGAAGATCTCTACTCGCTCGTTGTCTTTGTCGTCATCCACCTCGATGATGCGGCCTTGCAGCCCGCCCTTGATAGCCGCTTGAATCGCGTTCAGATCCATGCCGTTCAAGTCTGGAGCGAACCGCGCGCCCATCTTCAGCCCCACATCAATCAGGCCGACCGGGATGTTGACATTGACTTTGAGCCGGCCGGTGGCCCGGTCGGTGACGCGCACGCGCAGCCAGCGCGCCTTCGGTGTCTCGCTGCCCTGTGTCGCATCGCGGCCGGCGCGCAGGGCCTCGAGCAGCCGCGCGCCCTCTTCGGCTGTGATCTGTTTCTCCTCGATCATCTTCAAAATGCGCATTCGTTCTTCTGAGTTGACCATCGTATCGTTTCCTGTTTTTTTAGAGCAAGGCATCGGCCGGCGTGATCGGCCGACGCATGGTCAGCAGCATTCGTTGCGGCCGAAAGCCCGCCCATTCCAGCGCGGCGACGGCTTCGGCGTGATCGCCGCTGTGTTCGATTACCACTGCCGCACTCGGCGCCTCGGCGAGAGCACACAAGCCCTGGTTCAACAAAGCCCGTTCGAGCTGGCCGCGCGCCTGAGGTCGCACCGCCAGCCGCAGCCGGTGTGCCTCGCCGAAGGCATGGGCCCGCACTTCGATCAGCCCATCCAGCCGGCCTGCGGACTTGGGCGATGGCCACGCCGATTTGGCCGGCACGCCCCAACGCTGGATCCGATAAAGCCCCAGCCGGTCGGCGATCAGGTCGGCCCAGGCCTGCCACAGGCCGATTCGATATGCGTCTGGCGTCACCGGGCTGACCCAGCTGGCCGATTGCGTCTGCGCGGCCTGGGCCAGGTCGAAGCGCGGTTGCCAGTCCAGGGCCGACAGGCGCTGCAGTGCGATCTCCGGTTGCGGCGGGTTGATGGGCCGGACCGGCAGTCGCCAAAGGCCGTCCTGGCAGACATCGGTGAAGCCCAGCGATTGGTAGAGTCGGCGGGCGGGCAGGTTGTCGGTGCGCACCTGCAACAGCGCCCACGATCCGCCCCGCTGGGCGATCTCGCTCAGGCCGGCCAGCATCAGCGAGCGACCGATGCCCCGGCCGCGGTGCTCGGGGGCCACCGCCACATTGCTGATGCGCCAGCGCGTTCCGCTGAGATCGTATTGTTGCAATGTGAGATTGCCGAGGACACGGCCATTTTCGATCCAAACGAAACCGCTGACGAACTCGCCGAGAAACGTGGCGCTGAGCAGGCGGCCCAGCACCGGGCTGAGCCAGCCGATCGTCCGCACCTCGCGCAGCGCACCTCTGCTTTCGGCGTCCAGGTCGGCGGCAAAGACGGCACCGACCAGCTCGGCCACCTGGCGCAGGTGTTTGTAGGGGTTGAACGGATAAACCCCCGGCTTGAGCGTCTCCCGTCGGTTGAGTGCGAAGACGGCCATAATCCGGTTCTCGTGGTTGTTTTCTTGGTCTCAGGATGACACGCCTATCATACCACGCGATGCCGGAGGATGCACAAGTGCTGCCGGCGCGATTGGCCCGTCCTGTCGCCGATCGAGGCGTTCGGCCGGGCGGATAGCCCGGCCGAACGTGCTCAGCCCTCGATCGCTTTCAGGAGCAGCTCGGCCTGCGCCGCGGTGATCGTGCCGTTTTCGACCATCTTGAGGATGCGCAATTCCTCCTCGCTGATCGTTTTGAGCGCGGCGGCCGGTCGTGGCGGTGCAGGCGGAACGGGCGGAGGCGGCGCCGCTCGCGGCGGTCGGCCCGGCCGCGCGCCGCGTCCCCCTTCGATCGGGATGCCGGCCGCGGCCAGCGAGGCAATCACCTGCTGGCGGATGCGCTCGCCCAGGGTGCGCAGGTCCTCGGCCGGCGGCCCGGCATGGATCTCCGCGGCGACGCGGGCAGTGCCGGCTCCGGCCTGGGCAATGCGAATGTCGCCGGAGCTGGTCAGGTTGATCCGGCTGCTGCCCTGGCCGAGGGTGGCGCTGAAGGTCGGCGCGCCGTCGGCGGCCGGCGTCAGTTGTACGTCCGAGCGGATGCGGCCGTTGGCATGGACGACAAGGCGGGCGTCGGCCTCTCCTGTCAGCAGCAGGGTGATGTCGCCGTCGGCGTTCACGGTAAAGGCGGCCCCGCCGGCAAACGCGCCCTGCAGGACGGCATCTCCCTGTACCTGAGGCGCGGCCAGGCCGCCCGTCAGGTTGAGGCCGCGCAGGTCGCCGTACAGCACGCGCAGGTTGACCGGGCCGGAGATCTCGTTCAGGCGGGCGTCGCCGCTGACGCGTTCGCATTGCAGCTCGCCCCGCAGCAATTCGGCCCACAGGTCGCCGTGGACGCGGCCCAGGCGCACCGCTGCCGCGCGCGAGATGCGCACATCGCCGGCGACGGATTCTGCCTCCAGGTTGCCGCTGTTCTCGAAGCGCAGGTCGCCGGCGCAGTTGCCCAGCAGCAGGTCAGCGATGCCCTCCGCGCGCAGTGTCCCATCCACGCGCGCCACCTGGCAGGCGCCGCCGAGATCGCTGAGTCGCAGGTCGCCGTGCGCCGTTTCGATGTTGACCGCGCCGACCAGGCCGTGCACGTGCAGGTCGCCGGCCGCCCGCTTGATGGTGAGGGCCAGAGTGGCCGGTAGGGTGATGCGCTGCGCCGTGGCCGCAGTCATGCGCAGCGTGTTGCCCTCCACGGCGACGACAGGCGCGCGCCGGGTGTCGTGGGGCTGATAGACGACTTCGATCCGGGATGTCTCGGCCGTGCCCCACACCTGGACGTCGCGTGCCAGTTCCTCGATCACGATTTGCGTTGCGGTCTGCACGGGAAAAGTGATTTGTTCGCTCACGGCATCGCTCCTTCACATCTCCTGAAGCCGTCGGATCGCTTCTTCCGAGGTGATCTGGCCGGCCGCCAGCTCATCCAGGATCGCCTGGCGCTGGGCGGCCAGGCGTTGTTTTTCCTCGCCCGGCGGCGCTTCGCGCACCTCGTAGCCCATAGCCCGAATCACCTCATCGAGTCGGGAGCGCACGCTAGGATACGATAGCTTCAGCTCCTGCGCCACCCAGTTGAGCTTGCCGTCGCAGCGGACGAACAGTTCGACGAAGGCGCGTTGCTCCGGGTTGAGCTGTTCCAGGCGACTGAACTGGTAGCGGCCTTCCAGCGTGGTGTCGCACGAGGGACAATTCAGCCGGACGATCGTCAACTTGTCCCCGCAAATCGGGCAGGTGCTCGGCGTCAGATACATAGCGTCTCCTTGTCTGGTGAGATCAGTTCATGGCTTACTGTACCACGGATTTGAATTTTTGTCAATAGACTTCAATGAGATTTATAATGAGATAAATAAAATTTAGTTCCCTGAACATGCAACCTGATCGTCACGACATGCGTAATGAGATGAGAAAGTTCAGATCGGCGCGCGACGCCGGGGGAGAAGCAAAGATGCGTGTGAGACATGAACGACCTGGTCTTGTCTGGCCGGTCTTTTTGATCGGGATCGGCGTGGTGTTTCTGCTCAATAACCTGGGCGTCTTGCCCTGGGGCGTCTGGCAGACATTGCTCGGGCTGTGGCCTGTTTTGTTGATCGCTGCCGGCCTTGACCTGATGTTGGGCCGGCGCTCGGCGCGGGGCGCGCTTCTGGCGGCCATTCTGGTGTTGGCCGTGCTGGCCGGCGCGGTATGGGCGGCGGTGGCGCGCAGCGGATCGGCTGAGTTTCGCAGCGAGACAATCAGCCAGGCGCTGGAGGGCGCCCGCCGCGGCGAGGTGGAGATCGCCTCCGGCGTCGGCAACCTGGTGATCGAGGCGCAGCCCGAAGCCACCGGCAATCTGATCGAGGGGGTGGTAGCGCTGGCGCCCTCCGAGACAATCGCGACCGACGTGCGTCGCACAGGCGATACCCTTCGTTACGAGATAAAGAGCCGCAACGCCTGGCACACGCCGATCCTGCCGACCGGCGCTGTGTGGCCGGTCGAAAAGGTCTGGCGGCTGGCGCTCAGCCGCGACGTGCCGCTCGACCTGCGCGTGCAGCCGGGCGTGGGCCACAGCACCCTTGATCTGGCCGAGCTGACCGTGGCGAAGCTCACCGTCGCCGGCAACGTCGGCCGGGTCACGCTGACCCTGCCGCGGCGAGGCCCCAGCCAGGTCACCCTCGACGGCGGCGTCGGCGAGCTGGTCATCATCGTGCCGGCAGGCGCGGCCGCGCGCATCGAGGCGGCCGGCGGCCTGGGCGGCGTGGTCACCGAGGGGCGTTTCAGTCGCGTTGGCCGCACCTACACCACGTCAACCTACAGCGCATCGGCAGAGCGCATCGAGGTGCGCGTGAAGGGCGGCATCGGCCGCTTGCTCCTGCGCGAAGAACACGCCCTCACTTTTGGCTTGCGGGGACACGTCCCCGCTTTTGGTTTGCTGGGACGTGTCCCCGCTTTGGATCACCAAAGCGGCGCCATAGCGCCGCAAGCCAAAGCGATTGCATCTGTAGGCGTGCTCGAATAACCAAAGCATGGTATAATTCCTCCGTAAAGCCCGGCTTCCCGGTCATGGTCGACCGGCAGGTTGAGCGGGCCATCAGCGGAGGAATAATCCGGTGTCGTCACCATCTGCTTCGCCCGACATGCCGATCGCAACAGAACGGCCGCAGTGGTTTTTTGGGGCCGTTCTGCCCTGGGATGCCATCTGTGCCGTCGTCACGGAAGCCATTGCCCTGTATGATGCTGCAGGCCGACCGGTGTGGGCCAATCCGGCTGCCGTCGCCCTGTACGGCTGCGATCTGGTGGCAGTGCCGTCTGCGGCCCTGGCGGTGCGGACACGCGATGGCCATGCTCTGGCGTTCGAGGAGACGCCCGTTGGCCGTGCGCTGCGCGGCGAGCACGTGGTCGCAGAGCCTCTGATCGTCGTGCCGGCCGCCGGTGATGCATTGCCCGTGTTGGCGACGGCCGCGCCGATTATGGCCGGCGGCAGGATCGTCGGTGCGGCCGTTGTCTGGCGCGAGGATGTGGCGGCCGACACCCATGTGTCCCAGGCACGACTGCAGAAGATCTCCCGGCGACTGGTTGAGGTGCAAGAGGTCGAGCGTCGCCGCGTTGCGCGCGAGCTCCATGACGAGGTCGGCCAGGCGCTGACCGCGGTCAAGATCAACCTGCAGGCGATCCAGCAAAACCCCGACGCGCCGGTGGCCGCTCTGCGACTACAGGACAGCATTGCGGTGGTCGAACGCGCCCTGCAGCAGGTGCGCAACATCTCCCTCGATCTGCGACCCTCGTTGCTCGATGACCTGGGCCTGGTCGCCGCGCTGCGCTGGTATGTGGACAATCAGGCCCAACGCGCCGGGCTGACATCCTATTTCAGCGCGACGCCGTCGGATTTGCGGCTGCCGACCGACGTGGAGACGGCCTGTTTTCGCGTCGCGCAGGAGGCGATCACCAACATCATCCGTCACGCGCGCGCCACGATCGTCGAGGTCGGTCTTCGGAGCACCGGTCACGGTGTACGGCTGGTGATTCGCGATGACGGCGTCGGCTTCGACGTGGCGGCCGCGCTGGAGCGCGCCGGTCGCGGCGAGAGCCTGGGCCTGCTGGGCCTGCACGAGCGCGTGACCATGGCAGGCGGCCGCGTGGATATCCATTCGATCCCCAGCAAAGGGACCGAGGTCCGCGCCTGGTTCCCGACTGCGACGGGCTGATCTCGGAGCGACCGAATGTGCGCAATTCGCGTCCTGTTGGCCGAGGATCACGCATTGGTGCGGGCGGGGTTTCGCGCCCTGCTGGCCGGTCTGCCCGACATCGAGGTGGTGGCCGAGGCCGTCGATGGCCGCCAGGCGCTCGAGCTGGTCGCGGCGCAGCGCCCTGACATCGTGCTGATGGACATCGCCATGAGCGGCGTGAACGGCCTGGAAGCGACCGAGCGCATCGCCCGGGAATGGCCCGACGTGCGGGTGGTGATCCTCTCGATGCATGCCAATGAGGAATACGTGTTGCGGGCGCTGCGTGCCGGTGCGCGTGGCTATCTGCTGAAAGATGCCGGCATCAGCGAGCTGGAGCTGGCCGTGCGCGCGGTAGCAGCCGGTGACACCTACCTGAGCCCGCCGATCTCCAAACAGGTCATCGAGGGGTATGTCCGGCGTGCCAGCCTGCCTCTGGCCGACGCCCAGGGCCGGGCGACGCAGTTGACCCCGCGCCAGCGCGAGGTCTTGCAGCTGCTGGTCGCCGGCTGCACTGTCAAGGAGATCGGCCGGCGGCTGGGCATCAGCGAGAAGACGGTCGAGACCCACCGCAGCCAGATCATGGAACGCCTGCAGATCTACGATCTGCCTGGCCTCGTGCGCTATGCACTCCGCCAGGGGCTGGCAGAGTGATGCCCTCCGTGATTTCCTGATCTCACCTCAGGTTTTTCCCGATAGACACCCCCGCCGCCGAGTTTACAATGGTGGCATGTCACCGATTCGCATTCTGCTCGTAGATGATAGCGTCGCCTTTCTGGATTCGGCAGCCGCATATCTGGCCGGCCAGCCCGACCTGCGCGTCATTGGCCGGGCACTTTCTGGGCGGACTGCCATCGAACAGATCGCGGCCCTGCGGCCCGATCTGGTGCTGATGGACATCGCCATGCCTGATCTGAACGGGTTGGAGGCCACCCGGCAGATCAAGGCGCTACCGAACGCGCCGCGGGTCATCATCCTGACGCTGCACGACAACCCCGAATATTGCCGCGCGGCCGTCGCCGTGCAGGCAGATGGCTTTGTCGCCAAATCCGACTTCGGCGTCCAGTTGTTGGCCGCCATCCGTTCCTTATTTGCTCAAGAGCCGGGCCAGCCATCGGAGCAACTTCCCATGAAAAACATCCTCGTTGTGGACGATTCGCAGACGATGCGTCGCATGATCATCGCCTCACTGCGCGGCTTGCCAGGCACCTCCTTCATCGAAGCCAGCACGGGCCTGGAGGCCATCGAGCGGCTGGCCCTGGGCCCGGTCGACCTGGTCACCCTGGACCTCAACATGCCGGACATATACGGCCTCGAAGTGCTCGAGTTCATGCGCCGCCATCACGCTTATCGCGCCATCCCGGTTGTCGTCGTGACGACCAAAGGCGAAGAGGCTGCGCGCGCAGCGGTGCTGGCCGCTGGCGCCACGCGGTACGTTACCAAGCCTTTCAACCCGACGGCGCTGGCCGCGCTGGTCGGCGAGCTGTTGCAGCCGTAGGGCATCCAGGCAAAAGGAGGACCTGTGGACAACGCGATCGGGGGAGCTGAGGAGCCGTTCCTGGCCGAGTTCCTCGATGACTACTTCGCCGAGTGCGAGGAGCATCTGGTCACGATACGTCGCGGTCTGCTGGCATTGGAATCGTTCGTGGACAAGCCGCGGGTAGATCAGAGCCTGCTGGAAGAGCTGTTTCGCGCATTCCATTCCCTTAAGGGTATGTCGGGCATGGTGGGCGTGCGGTCGGCCGAGCAGCTCGCCCACCAGGTTGAGAGCTACATGCGCCTGTTGCGCACAGGCAAGACCGCGTTGAGCGCAGCCGCGCTCGATACGCTGGTTGAGGCGACCAAACTGCTGGAGCAGATCATCGCCGCGCGGCGGCACAACAAGCCGGAGCCGGCGATTGCCGAGGGAATGGCCCGGCTCACCGCGCTGGCCGACGCCGGCCCGCCCGCTCCGGCTGTGCCCGCGCTGACCGACTTCGGCCCGCCCGTTCCGGCTGTGTCCGCGCCACCGGTCACTCCGCTGCCGGCTCCCACGCCGGCCTCAGCGCCGATCGCGTTGACGCCGGAGGAACGCAGCCAACTGAGCGCTGCACTGGCCAGAGGCGAGCAAGCCTGGTGGGTTGAGTTCACGCCGGCGCCGGCCCTGGCACAGCGCGGGGTCAATGTCAACGAGATTCGTTCGCGCCTGCAACGCCTCGGCGAGCTGATTCGCGCCACGCCGAACATCACCCTGCAGGGCGGCATCTCCTTCATCTTCTTGTTCACGAGCGCGGCCCCGGAGGCAACGTTTGCAGCCTGGGCGAACGATGGGGTGCGCTACAGTGCCTATCATGAAGCGGAACCGGTCGGCACAGCGGCCCACGGGATGCCGATGCCCGCCATTGAGCCCGCGGTGGTAAGCTCGGAGAAGCCTGCCTCCGAACCGACCGTGGCCTCGCCGACGGCCGCTGAGCCGGCTGCAGCGCCCCCGACCGCGGTAAAGCCTGCTCGCTCCGCCGAAACCATCGCCCAGCCCGCCATCGTGGTGCGCGTTGATCTGGCCCGGCTCGACAGCCTGATGCAGATGGTGGGCGAACTGGTCATCAGCCGCGCCCGGCTGGAGGATGCTCTGCGGCGCATGGCCGCGACCACAACCCTCACACCGCAGTGGCATGCGCTGCAAGAGATCAACCTGGCAATGGAGCGCCAGATACGCGACCTGCGCGAGGGCGTAATGCGCCTGCGTCTGGTGCCGATCGGCGAGGCGTTCGAGCGGATGCAGTTCGCAGTGCGCGATGTGGCACGGGAAAACGGCAAGTCGGTGACGCTGACGTTGAGCGGCCAGACGACCGAGATTGACAAATACGTCGTAGAGCGGATGCTCGACCCGTTGCTCCATCTGGTGCGCAACGCGGTGAGTCATGGGATCGAGGCGCCGGCCGAGCGGACGGCTGCCGGCAAGCCCGCGCAGGGGCGCATTGCATTGCGTGCGGCCACGGCCGGCGACGCAGTAATCATCGAAGTGGAGGATGACGGCCGCGGGATGGACAGCGCCCGGATCGGCCAGCAGGCGCGCGCGGCCGGGCTGATCAGCGGCGATGCCGAACTGGATATGGCCGGCCTGCTCGATGTGATCTGTGCGCCCGGTTTCTCGACGCGCGCAGAGGCCGATCTCACCAGTGGCCGGGGAATCGGCATGGCTGTCGTTCGCAGCACGGTCCTGGAGCTAGGCGGCAGTCTGTCGCTGTGGACCGAGCCGGGCCGCGGCAGCCGCTTCACCATCGAGCTGCCGCTGACACTGGCGATCGTGGACGCATTGATCGTCTCGGCCGGCGGCCAGACCTTTGCCATGCCGCAGCCGTCGGTACGCGAGGTGATCGAGGTCAAACCCTCGGAGGTGACCGTGTTGGAGCGCAACGAGTTGGTCGCCCATCGCGGGAGTGTGCTACCGGTAGTGCGGCTGGCGCGGCTGTTCGGCCTGCCCGAGGAGGATGCTCAATCTTTCAACCTGCTTATCGTCGGTTCCGGGTTGAACGCGGTGGGCATAGCGGTCGGCCGCGTTCACGGCCTGCGCGAGATCGTCGTGCGCGCGATCGCCGACCCGCTGGTGCGCGTGCCCGGCATCGCCGGCGCCACTGAGCTGGGCGACGGCCAGGTCGTCCTCATCCTCGACGCGGCGGGCCTGGCGCGTCTTCATCGGGAACGAATCCGCTAGCCGATTGTCCGGGCGCACGGCAGTGCGCCCCTACTTGTGGGAGGTTTTTATATGCCTGATCCTGTTGCCCGCTCTGAACCATACATCTTGTTCGAGCTGGCCGGCACGAGCTACGGAATACCCAGCCGGGTCGTGCAGCAGATGGAGATGGTCGAGCACATAACGCCGGTGCCGAACGCGCCGCCTTTCGTGGAAGGGGTGGTCTTCCTGCGCGGCCAGGTGATTCCGGCCATCAATCTGCGCGAGCGCTTTGGCTTCCCCAAAGCGCCCTATAACCTGCGCACCCGGCTGATCGTGGTGCGCGCGGCGGGCCGCACCGTGGGCTTCATCGTGGATAGCGCGCGCGAATTCGTGCCGATCAGCACCGAAACGATCCAGCCGCCGCCGGAGGGGATCGCCGGCCTCAGCGGCCACTATCTTGCCGGCATCGCCACCCTGGGCCAACGCCTGGTGTTGATCCTCGACGTCGAGGCGGTCATCGGCCAGGGCGAAGCCATCCCGACCCCAATCTGATGTTTTCCAGAGGAGGATATACTTATGCCGCTCTTTTCTCGTAGATCCGATAATGCACTGGCCACAGAGATCGCACAGATGCGTGCCCAAATGGCACAAATCGTGCATAGTGCCGACGAGGTGAACCGCATCGCCGATCAGGTGACGGAGGGCGCGGCCGCGCAGAGCCGTTCGCTCGACGACATGGTCAGCGGCGTCAATCAGATGGCTGCTTCGCTCAAGGAGACCGCCGGCCAGGCCGAATCGGTGGCGACCTCTACCGAGGAACTCGTCTCTTCCATCAACGAGATGGCCGCATCCACGGAACAGGTAGCCGGCAATGCAACGGCGCTGGCGACCGCCGTCAGTCAGACGGCTGCCTCCATTCAGCAGATCACGGCCTCGATCCAGAGCATCACCCAGGCCGCCCAGGAGATGGCCGCTTCGGCGACCGAGGTCAACGGCGCCATGACCGAGATGGCTTCTTCGGTAAAGGGTGTTGCCGAGGACACCGAGACACTCCGTGGCTCAATCAACGAGACGGCCACGGCGATCGAGGAGATGTCCCGTTCGGTGCAGGGGGTGGCAGCCAACGCGGATGAACTGGCCAGCGCGGCCGAAGAAACATCATCGGCCATCAACGAGATGGCCGCGTCCATCGAAGAGGTCTCAGCGACGGCCGAAAACCTGGCGGCTTCGGTCGAAGAGACCTCGACCACCATCGAGCAGATGGCGCGTTCGATTCAGGGAGTGGCGCAGAACGCCAATCGCATCAACGAGGCGGCTGCCACCAGCGCCACCAGTGCCACCCAATTGGACCGTTCGATCCGGTCGGTAGCGGCGCTCGCCAAACAGGCCGACGAGACCACGCGTCGCGTGGCGCGCGATGCTGTGGAAGGCGGCAGCACGACAGAGAAATCCATCCAGGGCATGGGGCGGGTGCGCGATGCGATGAGCCAATCGGCGTCAGTCATCCGCGAGATGGGCCGCCGTTCCGCCGAGATCGGCAGCATTGTGGACACCATCAACCTGCTGGCCGAGCGCACCAACTTGCTGTCGCTGAACGCGTCCATCGAGGCGGCGCGCGCCGGTGAGGCCGGCCGTGGCTTCGCGGTGGTGGCCGAAGAAATCCGCAACCTGGCGGACCGTTCGGCCAAGGCGACAGCCGACATCAGCGCGATCATCAAGGCGCTGCAAGAGGTGGCGAACGAGGCGGTGGCCTCCTCCAACGAGGGGCTGCGCGTGGCCGAAGAAGGCACTCGCCTGGCCGAAGGCGGGCTGGAGGCATTGCACAAGATCCTGAACGGAGTTCAGGAAACCTCGCAGTTGATGGCACAAATCTCGCGCGCCACCGAAGAGCAGCTGGTCGCCAGCCAGAGTGTGGTCTCGGCGGTGAACACCACGGCCGAACAGGCACGGCAGGCCACGGTGGCCACGGCCGAGCAGGCCAAATCCGCTGCCAACATCGTCCAGGCTGTGAACCAGATGCGCAAGATCAGCCAGCAGGTGGCACAGGCGATGGGCGAGCAGGGCCGGGCTGCGCGCGACATCATCAAGGCGGCGCAGAGCACCATGAACCTGGCGGCGCAGGTGCGCAAAGCAACGATCGAGCAGGCCAAGAGCACGACCCAGGTGATGCAAGCAGTCGAGCTGATGCGCCGCAGCGCCGCAAACACCACGCGCGCGATGAGCGAGCAGGCCACAGCCGCCGATCAGGTGGCCAAAGAGTCCGATCGGCTGATGCGCGTCATCGCCGGTGTGACGAAAGCGCTCAACGAGCAATCTGCGGGCGCCAACCAGGTCACCAGCGCGGTCGAAAGCATGCGTCGCCAGGCCGATCAGGTGGCGAAGGCCATGGCAGAACAGGCGCGCGCCGGCAAAGATATGCACACGGCGACAGCGGTCATCACCAGGCAGATCGGTCTGATCAGCCGCGCCAACCGCGAACATTCGACCGTGGCCGGCCAGCTCCTCAACGGCCTCGCCGATGTGCGGCGTGTGGCCGACCGCAATGCCCAAAGCGCCCGCGAGGTGCGCCGCGCGCTGGCCGATCTCCTGGCGCAAGCGCAAACGTTCACGGGCGTTATGGACAGATTGGGCGGAAATAAGGTAAAATAATCATATTCCCTCGCGCGGAGGACACAAGCCGCCGGCCTGTGTTTGCTGTGTAGCAACGAACGATTGTCGGGGCGGGGTAAAACGAGGCTATGTCGCCATCTGATCGCAATCTCGGCATCTTCACGACCGATGAACACCTGGTCATCCGTTCCTGGGATGCCTGGATGACGGCAGCAACAGGCATCCCGGCAGCGACCGCGATCGGTCAGCCGCTGACCGTAATGGTGCCTGACCTGGAGGCGCGGCATCTGTTCGGCCGTTTTCAGAACGTGGTCGCCCACGGTGCAGTCGAAGTATTGGCGCCGGCCTTTCATCATTACCTGATCCCTTGCTCGTCGTCTGCGCCGTCTCGCCATTTCACCCACATGCAGCAGCGCGTGACGATCGCGCCGCTGCGCGAGGACATGCGCATCGTCGGCGTGATCGTCACCATCGAGGATGTAACCGCGCGGCTCGACCGCGAACGGGAGCTCGCGGCGGCGTTGAACAGTCCCGATGAGCAGACACGACTCGCCGCCGCGCAGGCGCTGGCGGCGGAGGGACACAGGCCGGACGCGCTGATCGCTGTGTTGGGCGACAACAGCTGGCGCGTCCGGCGCGCGGCCGCCGATGGCCTGGCGGCCCATGCCGGCGAGGAGACCGTCGCCGAACTGCTGCGCACCCTGCGCAATCAGTACGATAACCTGAGCGTCCTCAACAGCGCGTTGCAGGTGTTGGCGATGAGCGATGTGGACACCACCGCGCCCCTCATCGCGCTGCTCGCAGACCGGGACGTGAACCTGCGCATGTACGCGGCGCTGGCGCTCGGCCAGCAGCGCGAACGCCGTGCCATCCCTGCGCTGATCGCTGCGCTGGCCGACCCCGATGTCAACGTGCGCTATCACGCGATCGAGGCACTGGGCTTGCTGCATGCGACCGAGGCGCTGCCGGCGCTGATCGCCATTCTCGAAACCGGCGACTTTTTCCTGGCCTTTCCGGCGCTGGACGCGCTCGTGCAGATCGGTGACCGGGCGGCTGCGCCGGCCATCGTCCCGCTGCTGGCCGACGAATTGCTGGCCGCGCCGGCGGCCGAAGCCCTCGGACAGCTCGGCGACGAGGAAGCGGTGACACCGCTGGCCCAAAGCCTGAACGCAGGAGCTGCGCCGGCGAGTGTGGTGGCGCGCGCATTGGCCAGCCTCTACGGCCGCTACCAGGCCACTTACGGCGAGGGCGCCCATATCGCCGATCTGTCCCGACGCGCACTTCAGCCCGCGGGCATCAAGGCGCTGCTCGACGCACTGCCCCAGGTCAGTGACGACGACCTGCGCTCCCTGGCTCTCGTGCTCGGTTGGCTGGAAGGCCCGGCGATCGAACGCGCGCTCACCCGGCTGCTGGGCCAGCCAAGCGCGCGGCGAGAGGTGGTCGAGGCGCTGGTGCGCTACGGTTCGCGCGTGGTCGGCCTGCTCATCGAGCAGCTGGACGCCGTCGAGATCGAGACCCGCCAGGCCGCGATCATTGCCCTGGGCCGGATCGGCGACGCCTCGGCCGTGCCCGCGCTGATGCGCATGTTGACCGCCAGCCCCGAGCTGGCGGTCGTCACGGCCGGCGCGCTGGCGAAGATCGGCGATCGCCGCGCGTTCGGCGCCCTGTTGTCGCTGATGGGCCATGAGGATGCGTCGGTGCGCCAGGCCATCGTCTCCGCGCTTAATTCCCTCGGCCATCCGGACATGGCCGGCCACATGGTCCGTTGCCTCCAGGATCCCAACCCGCTGGTGCGCGAATCCGCGGTCAAGGTTGCCGGCTACTTCGGCTATCCGGAGTGCGTCGAGCTGCTGCTGGCCGCCTGCGCCGATCACGACCTCAACGTGCGCCGCGCGGCGCTCGAGCACATCCCCTATCTGGACGATGATCGTGTGCTGGGCGTCCTGGTTGCTGCGCTGCAAGAGCCGCAGGCCGCGGTGCGCGCGGCCGCCGCGCGCGGCCTGGCCCAGGTGGAGGGGACGGCTGCACTCCAGCCCCTGCTCGCCGCGCTGACCGATCGCGATGCATGGGTGCGCTACTACGCGGCGCGTTCGCTGGGCCGTCATGCCTTCCCCGATGCGCTGCCGGCGCTGGCCGGGCTGGCTCGGGAGGATCCGGCCATTCACGTGCGCGCGGCCGCCATCGAGGCCCTGGGCCGCATCGGCGGCGCGCGCGTCGTCTCGATTCTGGCGCCGCTCGCCGAGGCGGAAGACCGCGATCTGGCGCGCGCTGCGCTGAGCGCCCTGGGCATGGTGAGCCACCCCGACGCGTTGCCACCGCTGCTGAGCGCGCTCCGCTCAGCGCAGCCCAGCCGGCAGCTAGACGCGATTCGCGCGCTTGCCGAGCGCGGCGGCGCGGGCGCGGCGGGCGCGCTGCAATGGGCGGCGACCACAACCGGCGATGCGGCTGTGGCGCAGGCCGCCATCGAGGCCCTGGCGCGGCTGGCGACTCCCGAAGCACTGGCCGCGCTCGTGGCATTGACCGCCGATAGCCAGCACCGCAACGCGTGCATTGCCGCGCTGGCGCAGACCGGCGAAGCCCACGCCGACCAGATCGCGGCCGGCCTGACACACGCGCAGGCGAGCGTGCGCTGTGCTGTGGTCGAGGCGCTGGCGCGCATGAAGCGACCGCGCGCTTCTGAACTGCTGATAATCGCCCTGGATGACCCCGAGGCCACGGTGCGTCTGGCTGCAGTGCGGGCGCTGGAGGAACTGGGCAGCCGTCGCGCCGAACGTCAACTGGCACGGCTGGCGCGCAGCGATCGAGATCTCGAGGTGCGCCGCGTGGCTCAGAGCGCACTGCAACGCAAAACGTGAGAGCGTTTCTGCCATGCGTTTTTACACCGAAAGCCTGGGCCTCTCGCAGAATGCTTTCATCTTATTGCGAGACCTGATCCACGAGCGATTGGGCCTCTTCTACGACAACAGCAAACAAGATTTGCTGTCAGACAAGCTTTCGCCGTTGGTGGTGGCCCGCGGCTTTGATTCTTTCCTTGACTATTATTATCTCCTCAAGTATGATGAGGATGCCGCCGCCGAGTGGCGCCGAGTGATGGATGTGCTCTCCGTGCAGGAAACCTATTTCTGGCGCGAGATAGACCAGGTACGGGCCCTGGTCGAGGTGATCGTGCCACGCTATTTCGCCGAACATTCCACCACTCCGCTGCGCATCTGGAGCACCGCCTGCGCCACCGGTGAGGAGCCATTGACCATTGCCATGATGCTCAACGAGGCGGGCTGGCTGGCGCGCGCGCCGATCGAGATCTATGCCAGCGACGCCAGCCCGGCCGCGATCGCCAAGGCGCAGGCCGGCATCTACCGGGAGCGGTCATTTCGCAGCCTGCCGCAGGCTTTGCGCGATCGTTACTTCACTGTCATTCGCCGGCCGACCAATCCCGAATTCGAGTCAGCGCAATGGCAGGTGGTACCCTGGCTACATGCAGCCATCCGCTGGGATGTGATTAACCTGGTCTCGGAAAGCGACATGCGCCGGGTGGCACCGGTTAATGTGATCTTTTGTCGTAACGTCTTCATTTATTTTTCGGACAATGCCATTCGCAGGTCGGTGCATCTGTTTGCTCAACGTTTGTTGCCGCCGGGCTGTCTTTTTGTCGGCGCGTCCGAATCGCTGTTGCGCATCGCCAGCGATTTCGACCTGCAGGATATCGGCGGTGCATTCGTGTATGTGAAGCGCAGCTGAACCCTGAACGCATCAGAGTATACCAGGCGCCAGACCCTGTGGAGTTTGGCGTCGCCGTTGAAGGGATGTGAGGGGGCCATGAATCGCATTATCCGGGTTCTGGTCGTGGACGACTCAGCCTACGTGCGCAAGGTGGTGCGGCAAATGCTGTCGCGCAGTCCCTTCATCGAGGTGGTGGGAGTCGCGCGGGACGGCCTCGAGGCGCTGGAGCTGGTCGAAGAGCTCAAGCCGGATGTGGTGACGCTCGACCTGATCATGCCGCGGCTGGACGGCATCGGCTTCTTACAGGAACAGATGGCGCGGCGGCCGCTGCCGGTCGTCGTGTGCAGCATCGCCAGCGAGAGCGGCGAGATGGCCCTGAAGGCGCTGGAGCTGGGCGCGATTGACTTCGTCCAAAAACCGACCGCACTGGCCACCGAGCGCATCTTCGAGATCAGCGACGATCTGATCGAGAAGGTCAAGGCGGCCGCGCAGGTCTTGCCGCAGAGCTTGGCGCCGGTGGCCGCGTGGCCCGCGCCGGCGAAGCCCTCCCCGGTTCTGGCCGGCCGCGAGCGCGTTGTGGATGCGGTGGTGATCGGCATCTCCACCGGCGGACCACAGGCGCTGCGCTACCTCATTCCCCAGTTTCCGGCCGATTTTCCTGTGCCGATCGCCTTGGTGTTGCATATGCCGGTGGGCTACACGGAGATGTATGCGGCCAAGCTCAATGATGTCTCACAGCTCCGCGTCTCCGAAGCCCGCGAAGGAGACGAGATGCGGCCGGGCGTTGTGCTGTTGGCGCCAGCCGGCCGCCATTTGATCCTGATGCGCGAGGCGGATGGCCGGGTCGTCGCTCATCTCGACGCGCGGCCGTTCGACACGCCGCATCGCCCCTCGGTGGATGTCCTCTTTCGCTCGGCCGCCGAAGTATACCGGAATCGCGTGCTGGGCGTGGTGATGACCGGCATGGGCAACGACGGCCTCCAGGGCGCGGCCTGGATCAAGGCGCAGGGCGGCACCATCATCACCGAGGCGGAGGAATCGTGCATCGTCTACGGCATGCCCCGCTCGGTCGCCGAAGCCGGGTTGAGCGACCGCGTCGTGCCGCTGGAGCACATGGCCGAAGCGATCATGGAGATGATCTGAAGGGGAGAGGAGCTGAAGCGATGGCAAAGATCCTCATCGTGGACGATTCGGCGCTGTCGCGACGCTTGTTGCGCCGCATCGTGGAGTCGGCCGGCCATCAGGTGATCGAAGCGGCAGATGGGGTTGCCGGGCTGGAGAGTTATTTTCTGGAACGGCCCGATCTGGTGTTGCTCGACCTCACCATGGCCGGCATGTATGGGCTGGATGTCCTGGTCAGGTTGCGCGAGCTGGATCCCGCCGCGCGGGTGGTGATTGCTTCCGCCGATATTCAATCGTCCACGCGTGAGATGACCATGCAGGCCGGTGCGCGCGGCTTCATTCATAAACCGTTTGTGGCCGACCAGGTGTTGTCGGCCATTGCATCGGTGTTGCCGCTCGCTGCAGGAGGGGAACCATGAACCTGTCGCCCCAACAACAGGATGCGCTCACCGAGCTGATCAACATCGCGTTTTCCCGCACCGCCGCTGCGTTGTCGGAAATGACCAATTTGCGCGTGCTGCTGGACGTGCCTCGGATCACGCTCTGTCCCATCGCCGAGCTCGCCAAACAGCTCGACGGTTTCGTGGTCGGCGAGGTCGCCACCGTCCACCAGATCTTCACCGGCCCGGTGTCGGGCGATGCGCTGCTGATGCTGAATTACGAGGGCGCGCTGATGCTCTCCGACATGCTCACGGGCGGCCGCGTGCCGTCGCCCCGCCTGGATGCGTCGGACCGCGAGGTGCTCACCGAGGTCGGCAATATCCTGTTGAACGCCTGCCTGGGCATGTTCGGCAACTTGCTGAAGGTACACGTGACTTTTTCGGTGCCCCGGCTCCAGTTGGCCGAGATCCATGCGCTGCTCAATTCGTTGATGATCGGTTCGGACGAGCTGCGCCATGCGCTGGTGGTCTATACCAATTTCCGCATGCGCGACAACGCGGTGACTGGCTACCTGGTGATCGTGCTGGGGGTGGCTTCGCTCGACTGGCTGTTGACCGCGCTCGATCAATTAGGGGCATAACGATTGGAGGAAAACCGTGCACATCCTGGTCGTAGACGACTCGGCCTTTGCCCGCCTGCGCATCCGGCGGCTATTGACTATGGCCGGGCATACGGTGAGCGAGGCGAGCAACGGTCACCAGGCTTTGCAGCTGGCTGCAGAGAACCGGTTCGATGCAGTCACTTTGGACCTGCTCATGCCCGAGATGGACGGGATGGAATTGCTCGGCCGGATGCGCGCGGCGCATCCACAGCTCCCCATGATCGTGGTGTCGGCCGATATCCAAGAAGAGACGCAGCGTCAAGCGTTGGCCGCCGGCGCAACAGCGTTCGTCCCCAAGTCGGGCCAGATGACGGCGTTGCTGAACGTGCTGACATCTCTGCCGGGCAGAGGGGTGGAAGAATTCGTCTGGACGTTGCTCCAGCAGGATGCATTCACCGAGATGATGAATGAGGCCATGGGGCAGGCCGCCAACGCCCTGGCTTCGTTGCTCGAACGTCGTGTGCTCCTCACCGCGCCTAAGACCGAGATTATGCCGGTGGCCATGCTGCACGAATTTCTGGAGCGCCGCCTGTCGGGAGTGAGCGCGTGCATTCGAGAGCATTTTCTGGGAGAGATCACCGGCAATGCTGCACTGATCTTTCCGGCCGGACACGCCGAGATCTTGCTGCATGCGGTACTGGATCAGACGGAAGTGCCGGGTCTATCCGAGATCGAGCGGGCCACGCTGGCCGAGATCGGCAATGTGGTGTTAAACGCAGCCATCGCGCGGCTGGGAGATCAGCTGCACGTGCGCCTGACGATGGGTCTGCCCACGGTGAACACGAACCAGGCCGTGATGCCGCTGACCAATCTGCTGCGCGCCGGCCCGACGACCATGAATCACGCCATCGTGTTGCTTAGCCGGCTGGCCGTCGGCGAGGTGCATCTCATCGTTTATCTGATCATTCTGCTTCCGGAGACGGATATCCGACGTCTATTGGCGAGTCTTGAGGCTTGAGAAAAGCGTGTTTTCGATGGAATTAGATCGCGCCACATCGTTGTGGTTCACCGAACAGGCCCAACAGGGCATCTTCATCTGCGACCAGGCGCTACACATCCTCAGCTGGAACCGCTGGCTGGAAATCGCTTCTGGTCGCCCTGCAGATGAGGTCTTGGGCCGGCCCCTTTTTGAGCTCTACCCCGACATCCTCGAACGTGGGCTGGATCGCTTTTTCGCGCGGGCGCTGCGCGGAGAGTCGGTCGTGCTCTCGCAGCGGTTCCACAAGTACCTGTTGCCTCTACCGGTACAGGCCTCTTACAAAGGCTTCCGCTGGATGCAACAGAGCGCTCGCCTGGCGCCCCTGGTGGGCGATGGCCAGGTCATCGGCGTCATCGCCATCGTCGAGGATGTGACCGAGCGCGTGGCCCGCGAAGAAGAGCTGCGCCGCCAGATCGCGCTTCATCAGGCCCTCCACGAGATGGATCAGGCAATCCTGAACCTCGACCCGGAGGAATGCATGCGGCTGGCGGTGTCTCGCGCCGGCGCACTGGTCGGCGCGGCGCTGACCGTCATCGCGCTGGCCGAGGGAGACGACTGGCGCGTGGCGGCCTGTGCGGGCTGCGCCGGGCCGGCCGATCTCTTCCCCGATCTGTCTGTCACACACATCGCCCAGGCCGCGCGCTCCCGACAGCCGATCCTGATCGCCGAGCGGCAGAGCACGGCCGATTCGCCGGCCATGTTGTTGGCCGAAAACCGCAGCGCGATCGCCATGCCGCTGCTTGTCGGCGAGGAGGTGTTCGGCGCGTTGGCCGTAGAATCACCGCAGCCATCCGCCTTCGGCACGGTCGAGTACAACATGCTCATGTCTCTGGCGACGCAAGTCGCGGTGGCTATTCAGCATGCCGGGCTCTACAGCTCGCTGCGCGAGCGTGAGGCGCAATACCGGCTGCTGGCCGATACTGCGCGCGACATCATCGTCACGCACGACATGACCGGCCGCATCACCTACATCAACCCGAGCGGGTTGGCGTCCATCGGTTACAGCGCAGCCGATGCTTCTCGTCTGAACATTCAGGACTTTTTGCCGGCCGATCAAAGAGCGACTTTACAGGCGCGGGCGGCCGTGTGTAGGGCAGAAGACCTGCGGCCATATTTGTACGAAACAGAATTCATCAATGCAGAAGGCGCACGCGTGCCGGTCGAGGTCAATTCGGCGCCGATCCTCCGGAACGGCCAGGCGATCGGTATGCTGATCGTGGCGCGCGACATCACCCAGCGCCGCCAGGCCGAAGAACAGATCCGCTTTCAGGCGCATCTGCTCAACGCGGTCGGCCAGGCGGTGATCGCCACCGACCTGGACGGCAAGATCGTCTTCTGGAATCGCTTCGCGGAACAGCTCTACGGCTGGCGCGCCGACGAGGCGATAGGCCGCAACGTCGTGGACGTTATCGTGCCGCAGATGACTCGGGCGCAGGCGCAGGAGATCATGGAGGCTTTGCGACGCGGCGCGAGCTGGGCGGGCGAGTTCCTCGTGCAGCGCCGCGATGGGACGGTTTTCCCGGCCATGGTGACAGACGCGCCGATCCACGCCCCTGATGGCCGGCTGATCGGCATCGTCGGCGTCTCGCACGATATCAGCGAGCGCAAACGCGCCGAAGCCGAACTGCGCGCCAGCGAGGCGCGGTTCCGCATCCTGGCCGAGATCTCGCCAGTGGGCATCTTCATGGCCGACCGGCAAAGGCAGCCGCTGTATCTGAACCGGCGCGGCGCGGAGATTCTGGGGCTACCCGACAACATGGCAGTGGATTCACGCTGGCTACAGGCGATCCACGACGACAATTTGGCCAGGCTGATCGCCGAATGGGAGCGGGCTGCCACGTCCGAAATGCCACTGGAGACCGAGCTTTGCCTGCGCCGGCCCGATGGCGAGGTGGGCTGGGCGCAGATGATCGTCGCTCCCTACCGGCCCGCAGGGGACGAGATCGTCTACATCGGCGTGCTCAACGACATCACCGAGCGCAAACGGGTCGAAGCACAGCTCAGACGCACCGTAGCCGAGCTGGCCCGCTCGAACGCTGACCTGCAGCAATTCGCTTACGTGGCGTCACATGATCTGCAGGAGCCGCTACGCATGGTCGCCTCCTACGTACAGTTGCTTGCCATGCGTTATCAGGGTCAGCTCGACGCGGACGCCGATGAGTTCATCGGCTATGCCGTCGAGGGCGCGAAGCGGATGCAGCAGCTGATCCTGGACCTGCTGGAATACTCGCGCGTGGACACGCGCGGCCAGCCGCCGCAGCCGACCCCCATGGAGGAGGTGTGTCGGCTCGTGATGGAGAACCTGCAGCTCGCCATCGCCGAAACCGGCGCGCAGGTGACATGGGACCCGTTGCCGGTGGTGATGGGAGATCCGATTCAGATCGGCATGGTCATGCAGAACCTGATCGGCAACGCGATCAAATTCCACGGCGCCGAGCCGCCACGGGTGCATATCTCGGCTCGCAAAATGACGACGGCGGGCGCCGCGCAGAATGCAATGTCTGATCCGCAGCTCGCACCCCTGGCAGAGCCGCAGGTCTTTTGGGAGTTTGCGGTGCGCGACAACGGCATCGGCATTGATCCGCAGTGCTTCGATCGCATCTTCGTCATCTTCCAACGATTGCACACGCGGCGGGAATATCCCGGCACCGGCATCGGCCTGGCGATCGCCAAGAAGATCGTGGAACGTCACGGTGGCCGCATCTGGGTCGAATCGGCGCCGGGCCAGGGCGCCACTTTTTACTTCACGCTGCCGGCAGCGGAGAGGGCCGAGCCACAGAGCGGAGATAGTTCATGAGAATACTGATTCTGGGCGGCACGGGACTCATCAGTACGGCCATCACCCGTGAGCTATTGGCGCGCGGCGATGACGTGACCCTGTTCAACCGTGGGCAGACGCCGCCTCGTTTCGGTGCGGGCGCGGTCACCCTCCGCGGCGATCGCAACGATTTCCTCGCATTCGAGCAACAGATGGCTGCTGCCGGGCCATTCGACTGCGTGATTGACATGATCTGCTACACGCCGGAGCAGGCGCAGAGCGCCATTCGTGCCTTCCGCGGCCGGATCGGCCACTTCATCTTCTGCAGCACGGTCAACGTCTACACCAAACCGGCCGCGACCTATCCCATCACCGAAGACTGCGAGCGCAAGCCGATCAACGACGACTACGGCGCGAAAAAAGCACTGTGCGAGGATCTCTTTAACCAGGCCGCAGCCCGCGGCGATTTCCCGGTGACGCACATCCGGCCCGCGGCCACCTACGGTGAGGGCGGCCGGCTCATCCACACCTTCGGCTGGACGACGACCTACATTGACCGCATCCGCCGCGGCAAGCCGATCGTCGTCCACGGCGACGGGTCATCGCTGTGGGTGATGTGTCACGTGGACGATGTGGCCCACGCGTTCGTGACCGCTGCAGGCAACCCGAAGGCATTCGGTCGGGCCTATCATGTCACCGGCGAGGAATGGATGACCTGGAACCAGTATCACCGGCGCGTGGCGCAGGCGCTCGCCGCGCCGGAGCCGTGGCTGGTGCACATCCCGACCGATCTGCTGTATCGCATTGCGCCGAAACGGGCTTTTTGGACCTGGAATAATTTTTCAGGCAACAACATCTTCGACAACTCGGCGGCCAAAGCCGACCTCGACTTCCGCTACACGGTCAAATGGATGGACGGCGTGCGGCGCACTGTGGCCTGGCTGGATGCCAATGGCAGGATCGAGGACAGCGACGCCGATCCGTTCGATGATCGAGTGATTGCGGCGTGGGAGCGGTTGACCGCGCGGATGGAGGAAGAGCTGGCCGGAGTAGAGTAACACATGGCCGTCTTCTGCCGCAGAAAATTGTTTGATGGCGGGGGTGGCGCCGGGAATTGGCCGCCGCTGGCTCTGGCCGGCCTCTTTGCGGCGCTGCTGGTGCTCGCCGGTTTGCGTTTCCCGGCTTTGCCGGTCGCCCAGGCGCTGGACGCGCCGACGCCGCTCTCGCCGCTGAACGCCGCGACGGCCACGGTCGCCAACTATCCGCCCCTCGGCATCCCTGAATTCGCGTGGCAGGTTGTGCCAGGCGCCACGCAGTATCGCTTGCAGCTCAGCCAGGATGTGGGCTTTTCCAGCAAGCAGGAATGGACCACCGCCAACTCGCGCTTCACCCCGCTTGACGCGACCCTGGCCGACGGCGTCTGGTACTGGCGCGTGCGCGTGGAGCAGCCCGCGCCGGTCAGCGCGTGGAGCGATGTCTGGAGTTTCACCAAGCAGTGGGCCGCGGCCGACAACGCGCCGGCACTCATCGCGCCGGCCGACGGCGCCACCCTCGATTTCTATGCCTGGCCGTTCTTCTCCTGGGCGCCGGTGATGGGCGCGGCCTCCTATCGCTTCCAGATCGCGACCAGTGCCGACGGTTTCGCCACACCGCGCTATAGCCAGGTGACGTTGGCTCCGGCGCATCAGCCGGCCGCCAAGCTGCCGAACGGCCTCTACTACTGGCGGGTCGTTCCGCTCGATGCCGGGGGCCGCGACGGCACGCCCAGCGCGGTACGCAGCTTCACCGCCGATTACAATCACGTCCCCGACCTGCTGGCCCCGGCCAACGAGGCCGTGCCCGCATTCACGCCCACTTTTCGCTGGAAAGCGGTCGTCGGCGCGCAGCTCTATCGCCTGCAATACACCACAGATCCGGCCTTCCACGCCAATATCACCACCATTGAAACGCGCAATACCGAGTACACGCCGTCCAGCGAGATGCCGAACGACGTCAACTACTACTGGCGCGTCCAGGCGCAAGCCGGCGCGTCGGTCACGGCGTGGAGCGAGATCCGCCAGTTCCGCAAGCAGTGGTATTTTCAGCCGGAGTTGCTGACGCCGGTCAACAACTATCAGACGGTCACCGAGCTGTTTTTCAACTGGTCGCCGGTGCCGGGGGCCGGCGGCTATCGTTTTGAGCTGCATTGCTTCAACAGCTTTCCGGCGAACAGCTCGTGCGGCTGGATCGTGGATATGGGCAACCCCTATTTCGCATTGCGATCCCCGGGCACACGGTGGCCGACGCCCGGCATCTGGTACTGGCGCGTGACGCCGCTGGACGGCAGCGGTGGCCAGGGCAAGCCGAGCCTGGTCTCCTCCTTCGTCTATAGCCCTACCGTGGCTGCACCGCAGCTTGTCGCGCCGCTCTACTACTATGCGCCGTCTGACCTGCACGCGCCGCGCGAGGATCGTACTGTCGGCCTGCCGGTCTTCGTCTGGCATCGCGCGTTCACCGATACGTTATCGCCGGTGGCCGCATATCGTCTCCAGGTGGATGACGATCCGCTCTTCGGCTCGGTGGATTGGACATGGGACACCGAAAACCTGAGCGCCGTGCCGACCGTCGGCCGGCCCTTCACGCCCACAGCGGGGACGGATTACTACTGGCGCGTCGGCGCGCTGGACGGTCTGGGCGGCGCGCTGCTGAACGATTGGAGCTGGAGCCAGCGCTGGCGGGCGCGCATTGACCTGACGCGCGGACTGACGCCGACCATGGACGCGCAGCCGACCTTGTTGCGGCCGCTGCATGCCGCAGAATCGGTCGAGGCCGCGCCACTGCTCGAGTGGCAGCCTCTGGCCGGCGCGACCGTCTATCGAGTGCAGATCAGTCGCAACGACGAGGCGCACGGCTTCGCCGATGACATCGTCGTAGACGAGATGGTGCCCTACCCGGCCTTCACGCCGGCCCATCGCTTGCCGCCCGGCACATACTACTGGCGCGTGGCCGCGGACGACGGCGACTGGAGCGCCATCTGGCGTTTCCAGGTGGCCACCAAGAGCCGTTGGCGCTATAGCCGCATCCTGGGCGACGCAGCCAACCGCAACCCCATCGCGACCGATCCCGCAGGCGACATGACCGACCCCACCCTCGACCTGACCGACCTGCAGGTCAGCCAGGATCGCAATTACTGGTACTTCGGTTTCCATCCCGCGCAGGGGATCACGGGCACGGTCTATGGCCTCTACCTTGACCTGGATCACGTGGACGGCCCCGGCGCGGACACCGATGCACGGGGTTACGCTGTGGCGGCCATCCCGGCCCATCGGCCGGAGTATGCGGTCTATGTGCTGGGGACAAGCGGCGTCTTCACGACGAGCAATGTGTTCATCTACCGCTGGACGGGCGGCGCATGGGCGCCGCCACAACGCCTGTTCGACATTGACGTTCATAGTCGTATCTACTACAGCGATACCGAACGCTACCTGGAGTTCCGCATCCCCAATACCGCCATCGGCATGGAAGAGACCACCGGCAGTGCGGCCATCAGCCTCTTCACCGTGCGGCCGGCCGGCGGCCATGCTCAGGACACCGTGCCGTCCGATCCGGCCGTGGCCTACACCGAGCCCGACGACGGGGACGAGACCACCGTCCTCAGTCGCTTCGCCAGCGTCTCGGAGCGGTTGACGCCGGTCATGCCGCCCACCAATATCGCCGGCGATCCGACCATTTTCCCCAGCGTTCCGCCCTTCTTCTGGCAGTGGCCGGTCGAGGTCTTCGGGACTTTCTATCACGGCTATCAGTTCCAGGCCGCGCTGGATGCGCAGTTCACGACGGTCCCCCATGATTATATCATGGCTGTTGCAGCCCCCAGGCTGGCGCCGGCCGCCCACACCACTCTCGACGACATCCTGGGCGATAACAGCTACTACTGGCGTGTCCGGCCTGTATATGATCCCTTGATGGTCCAACGTGGGGCCTGGAGCGCCGGCAGCCGCTTTGAACGCGCCGGCTTCATCGCGCAGAACCTGCGCACCTCGGTGACGTTCGCCACGCCTACCTTCTCGTGGGACATGGTCGAGGGCGCCACCGGCTACGACCTGCAGGTGGACAACGATCCCGGTTTCGGCTCGCCCGAAATCTCGGTGAAGACCACGCGTAACTCGTACACCCCGACACGGACGCTGGAGCAGGGCACGTACTATTGGCGCGTGCGGGTGCGCCGGCGCAACAACGTCGCCAACGATTGGACTGCCACGCAAACCCTCAACCTGGCGCTGCCGACCGTCGCCGGCCTGACGACTGTTCCTGGCGACGAGACGCGCCGCGCGCCCACTTTCTGCTGGATGCCCCTGCTGGCGACTTCTGAGGGGATCCCGGTGCTGGCCGCATACAAATATCGCCTGCAAACCAGCCTCGATCCGACCTTCTCTACGGCCTACGAGACCGCAGATACCGAGCAGCCGTGCTGGACGCCCACCAAAGGCTACGTAGACGGCGTCTATCACTGGCGCGTGGCGCTGATAGACGGCGACGGCCGGCTCGGCCCGTACAGCCCGGCGATCACCGCCACCAAACAATACACCATCCCGACGCTCCTCGAACCGGCGCAGGGCAGCGTCCTGGCCGAGACGCCGGGCTTCGTCTGGGAACCCGTGTTGGGCGCGGCCAAATACAAGCTAGAGGTCTCTCTTTACCCGACCTTTTCGCCCACCTACGAATCGGTGACCACGGTCAATGCGCGCTACACCCCCACGCGACGCTATGACATGGACAAGACCTATTACTGGCGCGTGGCGATGGTGGACAAAGACGGCCGGCAAGGGCCGTTCGCCGAACGCAGCGTCATGGTCGCCTATTCCGACCTGCGGGTGGAAAAGAGCGGGCCGGCCGTGGCCCGGCCCGGGCAGACGATCTCCTACACGCTGACCTATCGCAACCAGGGCCAGGGTCCGGCCGAGGGCGCGCAGCTGCGCGACATCCTGCCCGCCGGCCTGATCGCGCTCGGCCCGACGGCCTGGGAGCTGGGCCGCGTCGAACCCGGCGTGGTCGGCAGCCGCGTCGTGACCGCCACCGTGGCCATGACGCTGCCCTGCAACGCGCGGCTGATCAACGTGGCGCGCATCAGCGCGGCCAGTCCCGAATCGAACACCGGCAACAACGAGGGACAGGCCAGCACCACCGTCGCCTGTCCCGATCTGTCGCTCGTCAAAACCGGCCCCTACACCGTCCAGGCCGGCGAACCGATCACCTACACGCTGACCTATCGAAACCGGGGCATGGTGGCCGCCGAGGGGGTGCAGATCACCGACACGTTGCCCGCCGGCCTGACGGCCACCGGGCCGCTGGCCTGGCAGATCGGCGCGCTGGCAGCCTCGGCGACCGGCCAGGTGACCGTGACGGCCATAGCCGACGCCGGCCTGGCGTGCGGCACCGCCCTGGTCAATCGCGCGCGCATCTGGGGCGAGGGCGCGGAGAGTGACCTCTCCAACAACGCCAGCCAGAGCACGACCGTCGTTGCCTGTCCGCCGCGGCGCATCTACTTGCCGCTCGTCCTGCGTTCTGATTCATGAGGTGTTGCGCGTTTCGCGTTGCCCGTTTGACGTTTCGCGTTGCATGTTTCACGTTGCACGTTTCACGTTTGACATTTCACGTTTCACTTTTTACGGAACAACCATGCGCATCCAACTTCACATCCTCCTGCTTTCGATCGTGCTGGCGATCGGGCTGCCGGCATATGGTCGCGCGCCGGCCATCGCCGCTGCGTTCCCGCCGCCCGAACTGCTCGCGCCGGCCGATGGCGCCATCACAACGGCCGCCAGCCACCCGCCGCTGGGCATCCCCGAGTTCGCCTGGAGCGCGGTGCCGGCCGCCACGTCCTATCGCATCCAGTTCAGCCAGGACATCGCTTTCACGACCAAAGTCGAAGTGACCACGCCCAACCTGGCGCACACCCCCACCGATGCCAGCAAATTCGGCGATGGGACCTGGTACTGGCGCGTGCGGGTGGACGGCCCACAGGCGAGCGAATGGAGCGAAATTCGCGCCTTCGCGAAGCGCTGGGCCAGCCCGGACAATGTGGCGGAGCTGCTTTCTCCGGCCGACGGCGCGGCCATCGCATTCTACGACGCGCCGATCTTCTCGTGGCAGCCGGTGATGGGTGCGGCCTCCTATCGCTTCCAGATCGCGGCCAGCCCCGACGGCTTTGCCGCGCCCACCTACCAGGCGACGACGTTGGCGCCCACTCACCAGCCGCCAGCCAAGCTGGCCAACGGTTCCTACTACTGGCGCGTGATCCCGCTCGACGGCGCCGGCCGCGAGGGCGTGGCGAGCGCAGTGCGGGCCTTCACCGCCGCCTATCTGGCCCCGCCGCAGCTGCTGGAGCCGGCCGCCGGCGCCACACCGACCTTCACCCCCTCGTTTCGCTGGGCGGCCAGCCGCGGCGCGCAGTTCTATCGCCTGCAATACGCCACCGACAGCAGTTTCACCGTAAATGTGAAGACCGTGGACACCCGCAACACGGCCTTCACCCTGACGGACGACCTGCCGAACGACGTCAACATCTACTGGCGCGTGCGCAGCCATTCCGGCAATTCGGTGTCCGACTGGAGCGAGACACGTTCCTTCGTCAAACGCTGGTATTTGCCGCCGACGTTGCTGGCGCCCACGAACAACTACCAGCACGTGAAGCAGCCGGTCCTCTTCAGCTGGACGCCGGTGGCCGGCGCCAGCTACTACAAGCTCGAAGTCAACAACGCGAACAGCTTTCCGCCCGGCTGGTATGGCTGGACGGCAACCACGGCCAACCCGTTTTGGATTCATGCGGCTTTCGACAGACTGCGCAATTTTTCCACCTGGTACTGGCGGGTGACCCCCTACGACCGCAGCAACAATGCCGGCCTGCCCTCCGAGGTTTTTTCGTTCGTGTATAACGGCACAGCTCGGGTGCCCGAGCTGATCGCGCCGCTGCCGTATTACACGCCCTCGGCGCTGGCGCGGCCGGCCGAGGATCGCACCGCGACCTGGCCCATCTTCGCGTGGCAGCACACCGGCGACTCCGCGTATCAGCTCCAGGTCTCGCGCGACTCGCTGTTCGACGAGCTGGACTGGGAGATCGACACCCAAAACCCTGGCGCCGTCCCCACGGATGCGCAACCTTTCCGGCCGCAACCCAATACCGATTACTACTGGCGCGTGCGCGGCCTGGATGCGTTCAACAATCCGGTCGGGCCGTGGAGCCAGGTCTGGCGCGCGCGCTTCAGCCTGGGGCAGACGGCCGCCGCGCAGGCGGTCCCGGCGACCGGCGCGCCTGTCCTTTGGCGGCCCGCACACGGAGCCGAGACGGTGGAAACCGGACCCCTGCTCGAATGGCAGCCCGTGAGCGAGGCAGATCGCTACGATGTGGAGATCAGCACGGCGGCTGATTTCGATCCGGCCGACATCGTGCGCGCGGCGTCGGTCCCCTACCCGACCTATCTGCCGACCGTGAAACTCCCCGCCGGGACCTATTATTGGCGGGTGATGGCGCGACGCGGCGGCGTGCCTCTGGCCGGCTGGAGCAACGTCTGGCGCTTTCAGGTCGCCGCGCCGAGTCGCTGGCGCGACACGCGCGCACTCCTGGCCGTCGCCAACCGCAACCTGATCGGCTTCGATCCGCCCGGCGACATGGGCGATCCCAACTACGACGTGACGACCCTCTACGTCGTGCAGGACAAGGACGATTGGTTCTTCGGCTTCGACGCCATGACCGGTGCCGAAGACATGGTCTACGTCCTCTACCTCGACCTGGATCACGTGGACGGCTCCGGCGCGGACACCGATGCGCGCGGCTACAGCATCACGACGGACTGGGCCCATCTCCCGGAATACGCGATCTACGTGCGGCAGGTCGGCGGTGCGTTCTCCGCGAACCAGACGCTCATCTATCGCTGGACCCCGAGCGGCTGGGCCGCGCCGCAGCGACTGAGCGACCTGGGCGCAAATCGGCTGGCGCACGATGCCGGCGGGGGCTACGTGGAGCTGCGCGTGCCCAGCACGGCCATCGGCATGCAGGAGGCCACCGGCAGCGCCGCGCTCATGCTCTTCACAGCGCGCAGCAATGGCGGCCCCGCACAGGACACCGTGCCGTCCGATCCGGGCGTGGCCTTTGCCTGGCCGAATCCGGGCTTTACATCCGTCGTGCTGAGCCGTTTCACCAGCGCTTCCGGCCGCGCCAACCTCGTCTGGCCGCCTTCGGTCGCCACGGGCGATCCGGCCACGGTGCCCACCGTGCTGCCGTTCGCATTCCAGAGGCCGCCTGATGCGCCGTGGTACGGTTACAACTTGCAGGCGGCTCGGGACGCAGGGTTCACCACACCGGTGCTCGACACCACGGTCCGGCTGGCGATCACCAACTATGTGCCGGGCTTCTATACCAATTCCAAGGACCTCGAGGGCGACAACACCTACTTCTGGCGGATGCGGCCGATCTACGATACCGGGGGAACCGAGCGCGGGCCGTGGAGCGAAGCGGCCGCCTTCGAGCGCCTCGGCTTCGTGCCGTGGAATCTCCAGACCTCCATCGCCTTCGCCACGCCGACCTTCACGTGGGAACGCGTCGAAGGCGCCGAAGCCTATGATCTGCAGGTGGATGAAGACCCCAACTTCGGCTCGCCCGCGTTCTCGCCGACCACCTCGGCGACATCCTACACCTGGACCTCGACTTTGGCGCAGGGGACATACTTCTGGCGAGTGCGCGGCCGGCGCAACGGCCCGATCACGAACGGCTGGACTGCAACCATCTCCTTCACCCTCAGCCTGGCCGAGCCGACCGGCCTGACCGTTCAGCCGGCCAGCCCGGCGCCGCGCGCGCCCAGCCTGTGCTGGACGCCGGTCGTCACACCGACGTGGCCGGCAGCGCAGTTCGCCGCATGGAAATACCGCATCCAGGTGAGCCGCGACCCCACCTTCTCTATCTCTATGGAATACGACAAGGCCGACACCGAGCAGGCCTGCTGGACGCCGACGAGGGGATATCGCGATGGCACCTACTACTGGCGCGTGGCGGCCATAGACGGCGACAGCAAGGTCGGCAACTACAGTCCGGCCGCCTCCTTCCTGAAGCAGTATCCTGTGCCCACGCTGCTGGCGCCTGCCAGCGGCGCGCCTTCGCCGACCACGCCGACTTTCGTGTGGACGCCCGTGCCGGGCGCGGCCTCCTACCGGCTCGAAGTGGCGCTCAACGAAACGTTTGCGAACCTCTACGACTTGGTCATCACATCCAACACGCGCTTCACGCCCACGAAGAGATATGATCAGGACAAAACATACTACTGGCGTGTCGCAATGCGGGACAAAGACGATAATCGCGGGCCGTTCACCGGTGATCGCGTGATCGTGAAGCCGGCCGCGGTCTATCTGCCGCTGATCATCGGCCCCTGACCGGCCCCGACATGCCCGACAGCGATGACAGGCGATGGTCTCCTCGCCCCGCCGCCCACACCCGCAGGGACGGGGAGCCCTTCGCGTCTGTTTCCCTGTAGCGGCCCTGCTATTTTGATTTGTTCGGCGTAAATGCTATAATAGTTTTATCTACGTGCCAGGCATCTTGCAGAGTGCCTGGCACGTTGGGGCGAGGTTACGTGCCAGGCATCTTGCAGAGTGCCTGGCACGTCGGGGCGAGGTTACGTGCCAGGCATCTTGCAGAGTGCCTGGCACGTTGGGGCGAGGCTACGTGCCAGGCATCTCGCAAAGTGCCTGGCACGTTGGGGCGAGGTTACGTGCCAGGCATCTTGCAAAGTGCCTGGCACGTTGGGGCGAGGTTACGTGCCAGGCATCTCGCAGAGTGCCTGGCACGTTGGGGCAGGTTCGACCGATGGCGCATCTTCAGCCTCAGACAAACCATCATCACCTGATGGCCCTCTGTGCCATCAACGAGGCGGTGAACCGCTCGTTGGACGTGGATGCCGTGATGCAGCAGGCGCTGGAGCGGGTGCTGGACGTCCTGCAGCTCGACGCGGGGGATGTCCGGCTGATCGAGGACGGCAGGCTGGTGCTGAAGGCGGCGCGCGCCATCTCCCCGCAGTTCATCGCTGCCGAGCACGCCGTGCCCCTGGGCAGCTGTCAGTGTGGCCGGGCCGCGCAGTGCGGCGAGGTGATGCTGGTCGAAAATCTGAGCCGACACGCGCTGCCGCGCCACGCCTGCGCGCGCGAAGGCTTTGCCGCGGTGATCAGCGTGCCCGTGCAGACCACCGAGCGGGTGGTCGGCCTGATCCACGTCGGCAGCCGCACCCCGCGCACGTTCGATGCGGCCGACCGCGAGCTGCTGAAGGCGATCGGCCACCAGATCGGCGTGGCCATCGAGCGGGCCCAGCTGCACGAACAGCTGCGGGCCTTGAACGCCGCCCTGGAGGCGCGAGTGGCCGAGCGCACGGCCGAGCTGTTGGCAGCCAAGGCCGCGCTGGCGCAAAAGGCCGATGCCCTGCACCAGATGCTGTTGGAAGAGCGGCGCATCGAAGAGCGCACGCGCGCCCGCATCGCGCACGACCTGCACGACGGCGTGCAGCAGCTGATCGTCGCCGCGCTGTTCGAGACCCAGGCCGCGCGCGAGGTCCTGGCGACGCATCATGAGATCGCCGACCAACGGCTCGCGGCAGCCCAGGCGCTGCTGCGCCGCATCGAGGCCGAGATGCGCGATGCCATCTACAGCCTGCGGCCGGTGGCGCTGGACGTGCATGGCCTGGTGCCTGCGTTGCGGGAGTGCGCGGCCGGCTTTAGCCGGGCCAGCGGCATCCCGTGCGACCTGCATGTCTCCGGCGCGCCGCGGCGTTTCGACCCCGATGCCGAGGTGGTGGCGTTTCGCATCGTCCAGGAAGCCCTCAACAACCTGAGCACCCACGCCCGCGCCGACCGGGCGGCAGTGACGGTCCATTTCGACGAACGGCAGGTGCGGGTGGAAGTGCGCGACAACGGCGTGGGCTTCCACCTGGCCGCGGTGGAGCAGCAGCCGCGCTCGCACCTGGGCCTGATCGGCATGCGCGAGCGGGCGGAAAGCGTGGGCGGCACGTTGGACATCTGGTCGCGGCCCGGGGGCGGTACGCGGGTGACCCTTCGCCTGCCCCTGCTGCCGGCGGAGGTGGGCAAATGACGGACCGGCTTCGGGTGTTCCTGGTGGATGACCACCCCATCGTGCGTCAGGGCGTGCGCAGCGTGTTGGCCAACCACCCTGACATCGAGATCGTCGGCGAGGCCGACAGCGCGGCCACACTCTTTGCCCTGCTCCCCGAGCGCCAGCCGGACGTGCTCCTGCTGGACATCCGGATGCCGCGACAGAACGGCATCGAGATCACGCAGCGGGTGAAGCGGGAATGGCCGGCCGTCAAGGTCATCATCCTGACCACCTACGAGGACGACGAGTACCTTTTCGGCGCGCTGCGCGCCGGCGCAGAGGGGTATCTGCTCAAGAGCGCTTCGCCGGAAGTGCTGGCCTCAGCCATCCGGCAGGTGGCCGCGGGGGAGCGGCTGCTCAGCCCGGCGCTGGTAGGCAAGTTGATGCGGGAGTTCGGCGAGCTTGCCAGGCACCAGGCGCAGATCGCGTTGGGCTTGAGCGAGCAGGAAATCGAGGTCCTGCGGCTGATCGCGGCCGGCGCGACCAACCGTGAGATCGCCGATCGGCTCTATTGGAGCGAAGCCACCGTGAAACGCAAGATCCAGGACATCCTGGAAAAGATGGGCGTTGCCAATCGCCCCCAGGCGGTTGCCGAAGCCGCCAAACGCGGGCTGCTCTAGCCTGCGTTGAGTAACATTTGATACCTTTTCCCCGCAAATTGATCCCTTTGCACGTTTCTTTCCCGCGCCGTCTTTACTAGAATCTTCATAGCTCGGCGTATTGGGTCGAGCCAGCCGGCCCGACTTTGACCGCGATCTCGACGAGCATCGAGGGTCCCTCCGGTGATTTCTCAACCTCCTGGAGATCTTGCCTTGCGCCTGTTGCGGCTCGAGCAGCAGCTCGAGTCGTATCAACGCTTGCACGCCGAAGAGCTGGCTGCGCTGCGGCAGGCGCTGGCGCAGATGAAGGACGAAGTCCTGGCCTTGGTCTCACCGCCTGTCTCCCCGCAGCAAGGAGGTGAAACGTCCCCGAAATAGCTTCGTCTCTCGCTTTGGCCCGGCCGTTTCGATTCGATGAGGAGGTGTTCATGTTCGGTTCTCAATTGACCATCCAACAGCGCATGGCGCAGCGGGGGGTGTCACGTCGGGAATTCCTGAAGTTCTGCAGCGCCGTGGCCGCGACCCTGGCGCTGCCCAAAGCGATGGCCCCTCAAGTCGTCTATGCGCTGGAGCAGGCGGCCAGGCGGCCCCCGGTCGTCTGGCTGGAGTTCCAGGATTGCGCCGGCGACACCGAGTCCTTCCTGCGCGCCTCTCGGCCCACTGCAGCCGACGTCATCCTCGATACCATCTCGCTGGACTATCACGAGACGGTGATGGCGCCGTCGGGCAAACAGGCCGAGCGGTCGCTGCGGTCCACCGTTGACGCCGGCGGTCACATCGTGGTGGTCGAAGGCTCCATCCCCACCAAAGACGGCGGCGTCTACTGCACCATTGCCGGCCGCACGGCGCTGGACATCCTGGCCGATGCCACCCGCAAGGCGGTCGCGGTCATCGCAGTGGGCAGTTGCGCGACCTTCGGCGGCCTGCCGAAGGTGACCCCGAACCCCACCGGCGCGGTGGGCGTGATGGATCTGGTCAAGCACATCCCGGTGGTCAACCTGTCGGGCTGCCCCATGAACGTGGTGAACTTCACCGCACTGGTGGTGCACTATCTGACCTTCGGCACCTTCCCGGCCCTGGACCGCCTCAACCGGCCGCTGTTCGCGCACGGCCAGATCATCCACAACAACTGCGAGCGCCGCGCCCACTTCGACGCCGGCGAGTTCGTGCTGGCGTGGGGGGATGAGGGGCATCGCAAGGGCTGGTGCCTGTACAAGATGGGCTGCAAAGGGCCGGTGGCCACCTTCAACTGTCCGTCGGTGCGCTGGAACGACGGCGTGAACTGGCCCATCGGCGCCGGCCATCCGTGCATTGCCTGCGCCGCGCCCGACTTCTTCGAGCGCGAAGCGTATGCCGTGGTGGACATCCATGAGACCAATCCGCCTGCCTTCTATCCCTCGGTGGAGAAGCCGGCCGAACCGATCTCGGCCGGCGGCGCGGCGACCCTGGGCGCCGTGGGCGGGCTGATCGTGGGCGCCGGGATTGCCGCTGCGGTGGCCACGGCGCGGGGCAGCGGGAAGGCCCCGGCCGAATCGGCCGAGTAGGCCAGGGAGGCGCACCATGTCCCTCAGCCGTAGAAGCTTTTTGAAACTGGCCGGGGTCGGCGCCGCCGGCCTGGCCGCTGCGTCGGCCGGCTCCCGCCCCGCGTCCGCCGCGTCGTCCATCGCCGACGCCGCCGGCCATCCATCCATGCTCTACGACACCACCCTTTGCGTCGGGTGCCGCGCCTGCCAGACCGCGTGCCGCTCCTGGAACGAGACGAAGCCCGAACGGGACCCGGCCGGCCTCTACGATGCGCCCACCGATCTGTCCGCCGATACGTGGACCGTGATCCAGTTGTACATTGACGAGAATCGGCCCAAGCCGGCCCCTGACCGCTCCAACTGGTCCTTCATCAAGCGCAACTGCATGCACTGCCTGGATCCGGCCTGCGTCTCGGCGTGCACGGTCGGCGCGCTGGAGAAGGACCCGGCCGGCCCCGTGACCTACAACCTGGACAAGTGCTTCGGCTGCCGCTACTGCATGGTGGCCTGCCCCTACCACGTCCCGCGCTACCAGTGGTGGACCACCGTGCCGCTGGTCCAGAAGTGCACCTTCTGCTTCGGCTACACCACCCTGGCCGGCGGGACGCATCCCAAGAACCGGCTGGCGCAGGGGAAGGGGCCGAACTGCGTGGAGGCATGTCCCACCGGCGCGCTGGTGTGGGGCACCCGGCAGCAGATGCTGGATGAGGCGCACCGGCGCATCGCCGCGCATCCCGGCAAGTACCACGAGAACCGGGTGTACGGCGAGTTCGAAGGGGGCGGGACGTTGCAGCTTATCCTTTCGCACCTGCCGTTCGACAAGCTCGGCCTGCCGAGGCTGGATCCTCATCCCCTGCCCGAGCGCACGGCGCCCGCCAACCGGGCTGTGCCGTTCGTGGTCGTCGGCGTCAGCGCGCTGGCCACCGTCATCTACAACATCCGGAGTCGCTCCGAGCGCAGCGCGGATGCGCAGGAGGGTGACAGATGAATGCCTCAACGTTGCAGCGCAGGTCCACGGGACGGGCCATCAGCACGGCCATCCCGTTGGGCACCCTGATCCTGTTCGGCCTGGTGGCGCTGGGGGTGGTCGCCGCGGTGCTGCGCTACTCCCAGGGGCTGGGCGCGACCACCAATTTGAGAGATGACGTCTCCTGGGGCCTGTGGATCGGCCTGGACGTGATGGGCGGCGTGGCGCTGGCCGGCGGCGGCTTCACCATGGCCGCCATCGTCTACATCTTCCGGGTCAAGCGCTTCTATCCCCTGGCGCGGCCGGCCATCCTCACCGCGTACGTGGGTTACATCCTGGCCGCGGGCTCCATCCTCTTCGACCTGGGCCGGCCGGAGCGGTTCTACCACTTTCTGATCTTCCGCAACGTGCACTCCATCATGTTCGAGGTCGCGATGAGCGTCTTCAGCTACCTCATCGTGCTGACCATCGAGAACAGCCAGTGGGTGGCCGAGCGCATCCGCTGGAAGTGGTGGCTGGGGGTCCTCCGCCGCGTGTTGCTGGTGTTCATCGTGCTGGGGATCATCATCTCCACCTTGCATCAATCCTCGCTGGGCGCGCTGTTTCTGATGTCGCCGCACCGGCTGCCCGCGGTGTGGTACACGCCCCTGCTGCCGGTGCTCTTCTACGTCTCGGCCATCATGGTGGGCATGGCCATGGTGATCGTCGAGTCGCTGCTCAGCGCGAGCGCGTTCCGCCGCAAGCCGGAGCTGCATCTGCTCGGCGAGCTGGGCGGGTGGCTGCGCTACGCCCTGGCGTTCTATCTGCTGCTGAAGGCGGCCGACATCGTGATCGGCGGGGATGTGGCCCGGCTAGTCACCAGCGGCACGGCCAGCCTCTTCTTTTGGCTGGAGGTGGGCTTCGGGGTGATCCTGCCGCTGATCCTGCTGAGCAGCTCGCGCATCCGACGGAATCGCGTGACGCTGTTCCGCAGCGCGTTGCTGGTGGTGCTGGGCGTGCTGCTCAACCGCTTCAACGTGCTGTTCTTCGGCATGGGCGGCGTGATCTACGCGCCCACCTGGATCGAGTTCGCCATCAGCGCCGGACTGACCTCGTTCGGCATCCTGATGTACATGTTCGCTGCCAAATACTTCCCGGTGCTGGATCAGCACCCGCATTGAACGGAGGAGAACTTGCTATGGCAAAGATCGCGATAGATCCCGTGACCCGCATCGAAGGGCACCTCCGCATCGAGGTGGAGGTCAAGGACGGCAAGGTGACCGACGCCTGGGCCTCCAGCACCATGTTCCGGGGGATCGAGACGATCCTGAAGGGCCGCGATCCGCGCGGGGCCTGGATGTTGACCCAGCGCATCTGCGGCGTCTGAACGTCGGTGCACGCCATCAGCTCCGTGCGAGCTGTCGAGAATGCCCTAGGGATCACGGTGCCGCCCAATGCCCGCATCCTGCGCAACCTGATCGGCGGCATCCAATACGTGCAGGATCACGTCATCCACTTCTATCACCTCCACGCGTTAGATTGGGTGGATATCGTCAGCGCCCTGGACGCCGACCCGGTGGCCACGGCCAGGCTGGCGCAATCCATCTCTGACTGGCCCACCAACAGCCCCGGCCACTTCAAGGCGGTCAAAGAACGGCTGGCTGCGTTCGTGCAGACGGGACAGCTCGGCCCCTTTGCCAACGCGTACTGGGGGCATCCCGCCTATAAGCTGCCGCCCGAGGCCAACCTGATGGCGGTGGCGCATTACCTGGAGGCGCTGGACTGGCAGCGCGAGGTCATCAAGGCGCACGCCATCCTGGGCGCCAAAAACCCCCATTTGCAGACCTACCTGGTGGGCGGGATGTCCACCGCCATTGATCCCGACAGCCAGTCGGCGCTGAACGCGGACAAGATCGCCCAGCTGAAGGGCTACTTCGCCAGGGCGCGTGCCTTTGTCGAGAACGTCTATCTGCCCGATGTGCTGGCGGTGGCGCCGTTCTACCTGGATTGGGCCGGGCTCGGCGAGGGGATCGGCAACTTCCTGTCCTACGGCGAGTTCCCGCAGGCCGACGGCACGGATTTCCTGCCCGCAGGGGTCATCGTGAACCGCGACCTGGCGAACGTGCTCCCTGTGGATCACAAGAAGATCTCCGAGTACGTGTCGCACTCCTGGTATCAGTATGCCGCGGGCGACGTGGGCCTGCATCCGTGGGACGGCGAGACGACGCCCACCTACACCGGGCCGCAGCCACCCTACGAGTTCCTGAACACCGGCCCCAACGACAAGTACTCGTGGATGAAGGCCCCGCGGCTGGACGACAAGCCCATGGAGGTGGGCCCGCTGGCCCGGATGCTGGTGGCCTATGCCAGGGGCCATCAGCAGGTGCAGGCGCTGGTGAACACGGCCCTGGACAGGCTCAGCGCGGCGGCCGGGGCGCGGCTCGGCCCCGAGGTGCTTTTCTCGACCCTGGGCCGCATCGCTGCCCGCTGCGTGGAGACGGTGGTGGTGGCCGGCCAGCTCGAAGCGTGGGTGGACGAGATGTCGGCCAACATCAAGGCGGGCGACATCCGCATCCACGAGGGGAGCAAGTGGGATCCGGCCACGTGGCCTGCGGAGGCCAGGGGGTTCGGCTTTCACGAGGCCCCGCGCGGCGCGCTGGGACACTGGGTGCACATCAAGAACGGCAAGATCGCGAATTACCAGTGCGTGGTGCCCAGCACGTGGAACTGCTCCCCGCGCGATAACAAGGGCCAGCGCGGCCCCTACGAGGCCTCGCTGATCGGCACGCCCATCGCTGACCCGGAGATGCCGCTGGAGGTCCTGCGCACCATCCACTCGTTCGATCCGTGCATGGCGTGCGGCGTGCACGTGGTGGATGCGATGGGCCGCGAGATCACGAGCATTATGGTCAATACGGCTCAGGCGTGTGGGTGAGGGGAAAGCGGCGTCACGACGCCGCAAGCCAAAACGGGAAAGCGGCGTCACGACGCCGCAAGCCAAAACGGGAAAGCGGCGTCACGACGCCGCAAGCCAAAACGAGAAAGCGGCGTCACGACGCCGCAAGCCAAAACGAGAAAGCGGCGTCACGACGCCGCAAGCCAAAAGATTGGAGGTTGGATGCCAAGAGCGTTGATCCTGGGCGTCGGTAACTTGCTCCTGTCGGACGAGGGGGTCGGCGTCCAGGTGATTCAGCGGCTGCAGGAGCGCTACCGGTTGCCGGAGGACGTCCAGGTGCTGGACGGCGGCACCCTGGGCATGGACCTGCTGTACTACCTGGAGGGGGTGGAGACCCTGTTGATCGTGGATGCCGTGGAGACCGCAGGGCCGCCGGGCACGCTGATCCGCCTGGCGGGCAATGAGGTGCCGGCGTTCCTGTCGGTCAAGCTGTCGCCCCATCAGGTGGGGGTGCCCGATATGCTGTTTGCGGCCCGGCTCAAAGGCATCGAGCCGCCGGACATCGTGCTGTGGGGCGTGCAGCCGGGCTCGCTGGAGGTCGGCCTGGAGCTGTCGCCCCCGGTCGCCAGGCAGGTGGACGTGTTGGTGGAACGGCTGGCCGACGAGCTGGCACAGCGCGGGATAGCGCCCGCTGCCCTGAAAATCATCGGGGAGGACGCCGAGGGCGCGGAGAACCTGAGAGTCTCCGCGATCTCTGCGCCCTCTGTGGTAAGATTCTCATCCGCCGTGGCACTGGCCGCGACATGAGCAACTGTACCGGAGTCTGCGCGAAGATGAGCCGGGAGGCGTCCTGAGCAGTCATGCCGGCCAATGTCCTTTCCAACGCCCTGGTGGGCCCTTTCCACGACCTGCGGCGTTTCGTGGTGGGCGCGCTGGCCGCGCCACCTCCCACCCGGCGCACCGGCGCTGCGGAGGTGGCCGCGGCGCGCGCGATCCTGGCCGCGGCAGGCTGTGACCTCTCCGGCTGCACCGAGGAGAACCTGCACACGGCCGTCGTGCCCCTGGCGCCCGCAGCGGCCTACGATCGCTTCGCTGCCTGGCAGGCCTGGCCGTGCTCCGCGTTTTTCGCATGCTCCCAGACCGAGGGGGGCGTGGCGCGCTTCTCTTATCGTTTCTACGGGCTGATCCCGGTGGTGCGCATGCAGCTTGCCAGCGCCGTGCGGCCGGCGCACATCATCCACCGGGTGCTGTGGGGGTTCGGCGCGGGCGGCTATCACTGCTTCCTCTTCGCGCCGGCAGACGATGCCGGCTCAACCGTCGTCTCGATCTTCACGGTGTACCCGCCCCAGCCGTTCCTGACCGGCCTGCACGACCAGACCAACCGGGATATCTTCCGGCTGTTGGGCGGCGCGTGAGATCGTCGGCGTGAACGAGGGCAGACGGCGTATGATGACCAAACCGGGGATGATCATCACAGGGGGCACCGGCTTCCTGGGCGCGCGGCTGACCGAGATCTGTTCCGAGAAGTTCACCGTCTACTCGATCTCCCGGCGGGCACACCAGAAGCCGAACCTGCCGCATGGGCCGGACATCCACTATTTCGACGCCGATGTCGGCAACTTCGAGGCCCTGCGCGCTGCCTTCGAGCGCATCCGCGAGTTGGGCGGCGCGACCATCCTGTTGCACCTGGCGGGCTACTACGATTTCACCGGCGAGGACCACCCCGAATACACCACCACCAACGTCATCGGCACGCGCAACGTCCTGGAACTGGCCGTGCCCCTGCGTTTGAAGCGCCTCTTCTTCACCAGCTCCATTGCGGCCTGTCCTTTCCCTCCGCCCGGCGGGGCAGTGACCGAGGAGACCCCGCCCACCGCGCCGCCCCCCTACTCCCGTTCGAAGCGGGCCGGCGAGGAGCTGCTGCAACGTTACCGCGATCAGGTGCCGTCGTGCATCCTGCGCCTGGCGGCCATCTTCAGCGAATGGTGCGAATACGAGCCGTTGTACAACTTCCTGGAGACGTGGCTGGGGGGCGGCTGGAACGCGCGCATCCTGGGCGGCTGCGGGAAGTGGGCCGTGCCCTATCTGCACGTGCGCGACCTGGTCGCGTTCTTCCTGACCGTCATCGAGAAGTGCGACCAGACCCAGCCGCAGCAGGTGCTTCAGGCCTCGCCCAACGGCTGCACCACCGTGCGCGAGCTGTACGAGCGGGCAACCCTCCATCATTTCGGCGCGCCGCGGCGCTGGATCTACGTCCCCAAGCCGCTGGCCCGCCTGGGCATCGGCATGCGGGAGCGGTGGGGCCGCCTGACCGGGGTCATGCCGTTCGAGCGTTCGTGGATGGGGGAGTACATTGACATGAAGCTGAACGTGGACGCGACTTACACCCATCGGCGCCTGGGGTGGCGGCCCAGCCCGGAGCTCAGCATCCTGAACTGCATCCCCGCCATGATCCACAACCGCCGGGCGCACTTCGCGGAGTGGTGTCGGCGCTACGAGCGCTCGCGTAAGGGCGGACACCGAAACCCGAAGTTGCGCTGCAATCCGGTCCTGTGTTGACCTGCCGGACAAAGACAACGTGACCGGGTCGCGTTGCCGCGTTTTCGCCGGGAACCGGCTGCCCCCATTTGCAACGCACGCAGCTGCTTTCTTTCATCCGAAAGCGCGTCGCCCCTGTGCCGCCTCCACCCCATTGTTCTCTCCATCTGCCTGTTTCCCCGCCGCGCTCTGCGCATGATATTTGTCATAGACAGACCGACTGCTGTCGGCTATACTATTTGCAAATCAATTGCAATAAGGATGATTTTATGAGAGATTTGATTCCGTGCGCGATGGCCCTGTTGCGCGCCCAGGGCGGACGCATGACCGAACAGCGGCGGATCATCCTGGAGGCGCTTAACGCTCTGAACGAACACCCGACGGCCGATGAGGTCTACGCGTTTGCCCGCGCGCGCAATCCGCGGCTGAATCCGTCCACGGTCTATCGCACGCTGGCCTGGCTGGAGAACGCCGGCCTGGTGAGCCATTGTCACCTGGACTCCGGGCCTGACGGCGAGCATTCCGAGCGGTACGATCCGGTGACACCGGTCGAGCATCACCATTTCATCTGCACGGCTTGCGGCGCGGTGACGGAGTTCACCGCGGCGCCAATCGAAGCGATCAAAGCCGAGTTCGCAGCGCAACATGCGGTCGTGGTAGAGCGCGCCGCATTGACGCTCTACGGTCTGTGCGCCCGCTGTCAGGCCCGCGCACAACGAGTTGGAGGCAGCCAGAATGATTGAGCACAATGGCATCAGGCCGTTGAGCGAGCTGGCGGTGGGCAGCGAGGGGAGCATCCGTGCGTTGTTGGGCGGCCGAGAGTTCCGCAGCCGCGTTGCGAACCTGGGTTTCACCGCCGGCGCTACGGTTAAGGTCATCCAGAATTACGGTCACGGCCCGATGCTCGTTTCGATTCGCGGCACTCTGGTGGCGTTGGGCCGACATGAAGCTCAGAAAGTGTTGGTGGCCATCGCTGAGCACCACCCGGTGAGCGTCAAATGATGCACAGCCATGATACAGCGCCGACCGTGACGGTCGCGCCCGGCGCGGCCACGATCGCGTTGATCGGCCAGCCCAACGTGGGCAAGTCCACCGTATTCAACATGCTCACCGGCCTGAACCAACATGTGGGGAACTGGCCGGGCAAGACGGTGGAGCGCAAAACGGGCATCTTCCGCTCGCAGAACGGCATTGCCCTCAACCTGGTAGACCTCCCCGGCACCTACAGCCTGAGCGCCAATTCGGAAGAAGAGCGGATCGCGCGCGACTATCTGATCCGCGAGCGGCCTGACGCCGCGATTGCCGTGGTGAACGCGGCCGCGTTGGAGCGCAATCTCTATCTGGTGGCCGAGTTGCTGGCATTGGGCCAACCACTGGTGGTGGGCCTGAATATGATTGACGTGGCCGCGCAGCATGGCATCCACGTTGAGCCGCACGTCCTTCAGGCCGCGCTCGGCATCCCGGTCATCCCCATCATCGCATCCAAAAACCAGGGCGTGAAGGAATTGATCGAGGCCGCGGCCGAGATGGCCAGGCGGCCGCAGGATTGGACGCCGGTGCGGCCGACCATTCGGCCCGAGCACGAGCCGGTGCTGGCAGCCGTGCGCGACCTCATCGCCGGGCACACGCCTGCTCCCTATCCCGAGGACTGGATTGCCCTGAAACTGCTGGAAGGCGATGCGGAGATCACCGCGCTGATGCAATCGGCCCTGCCGGAAGACAGGTGGCAGCAGCTGCACGCGCTGCTGCGCCAGCACGAAGATGCCTACCTCGACATCGCAGGCGGCCGCTACGAGTGGATCGGCCGCATGGTGCGCGCTGCGGTCACTCAGCCCAAAGCCGGCGCGATCACGCTGACGGAACGGCTCGACCACATCGCCACGCATCCGCTGGCGGGGCTGGTGCTGCTGCTGATGGTGCTCGGCCTCGCATTCTGGCTCACCTACACAGTCGCCACGCCCATCGCCGAGTGGTTGTCCACCCAGGTCCTGGATGCGCTGGCGGCGCTGGCGGCTGCGGCGCTCGGTTGGGCGCCGGCGTGGCTTTACAGCCTGGTCACCGATGGCCTGATCAACGGCGTGGGCACGGTGTTCGCGTTTCTGCCGATCCTGGTGGTCTTCTTTGCTGTCCTGGCCGTGCTGGAGGATGTCGGCTATCTGGCACGCGGGGCCTATGTGATGGATCGCTTCATGCACCTGATGGGATTGCACGGCAAGTCGTTCCTGCCGCTCTTCCTGGGCTTCGGCTGCAACGTGCCGGCCGTGCTGGGCGCGCGCATCATCGAGGAGCGTCGCGCGCGCTGGCTGACTATCTTGCTGGCGCCATTGGTGCCGTGTACTGCCCGTCTGGCCGTGATCGCGTTTCTCGCACCTGCCTTTTTCGCCACCGCGGCGGCCACGGTCTCGCTCGGCCTGGTCGGGCTGAACCTGCTCGTGCTGGCGGCAGTCGGCATCGCGGTCAATAAGCTGGCTTTTCGGGGCGAACAATCGGCCTTCATCATGGAGCTGCCGCTCTACCATGTGCCGAATCCGCGCACGGTCGGGCTCTACATCTGGAACAACACCATCAGCTTCGTCAAGAAGGCCGGCACGTTGATCACGCTCGCCTCGGTCGCGGTGTGGGCGCTGTCGGCCTTTCCCGGCCCGGACATCAATGACAGCTTGCTGGCGACCTTTGGCCGCAGCCTGGCCCCGCTGGGCCACTTGATGGGGCTGGATGACTGGCGCGTGATCGTGGCGCTGCTGACCAGTTTCTTCGCCAAGGAGAACACCATCGCCACCCTCGGCATCCTCTACAACCTGGAAGCGGAGAGCGCCAGCCTGGCTGCAGCCATGGCGACGGCGTTGGCGCCGGCCGCGCGGCTCGCCTTCCTGGTTATCGTGATGCTCTTCATTCCCTGTCTGGCGACCACGGCGACGATTCAGCAGGAAACTCGCTCCTGGCGCTGGACGGCCGCGGCCATCGGCCTGACGTTGGTGCTTTCGATAGCGGCCGGGATCGCCGTTTATCAGATCGGCGCACGGATCGTGTAGGAGGCGCATGGAATCACCGATCGCATCGTCGCCGATGACCGCCCTGTTGCGCCTGTTGAGCGATGGCGCGCTCCATGCGCCTGCGGATCTGGCGCCGCAATTGGGCCTGAGCGAGCCGCTTGTCATGGCCATGATCGAGGACCTGACCCATCGCGGCTATCTGGCCCCGATACCGCAGGGATGCCCGATCTGCTGCGCCGGCTGCGGCCGCAAGCAGGCATGTCATGTCACCTCTCCGCTGCTGGCTTTGACGCCGAAAGGCCTGCGCGCAGTCAAAGCCGGCCGTGCGTAGACGGCAGAGGGCACGTGTGGGGCCGCCTCCGGGATTGATGCCTCTCCATTTACCATCGTTTTAGGTCTAATCCTGCGTTTTGTGTTACAATACATAACATAGTGGCTTCGGGCACTGGCCGCCCCGGCTGATACCAATACTGTTCTACAAGGTTTTCGTCATGCGGACCCTGAAATTCCTTCTGCCCTATACACGTCGCTATCTCGTCCCCCTGAGCCTGACCGTGGTCAGCATGTTCGCCCTCGTCGGCGTACAACTTCTCGTCCCGTGGATCATTCGCGCCCTGATCGGCGCGGTGACCGATCAGGCCGCCTGGAATCCGGAGAACATGGCCTTCGTCACCCGCCTGGCCCTGGCGTTGCTCGGCGTCTTCGTGGCGCGGGCGGTGTTACAGTTCGTCCGCTCCTATATGGCACATGTCGCCGGATGGGGCGTCGTCGCAGATGCGCGGCGCCATATCTACGAGCATATGCAGCGGCTTTCGCTGCGTTTCTACGAGGACAAACAGACCGGCCAGCTCATGTCGCGCATGGTCAATGACTCGGATATGTTCGAGCGGTTGATCTCGCATGCGTTGCCCGATGCGCTGGTGAACGTGCTGACCCTCGTCGGCGTCAGCATCGTGATGGTTTCGATGAGCTGGCCCCTGACGCTGCTCAGCCTGGTGCCGATTCCGGTGATCGTGTTGGCGATGCGCAGCTATGCGCGCTACGTTCGGCCGGCGTTTCGGCAGCGCCAGCAGGAGCTGGGCCAGCTCAACGCGACCCTCAACGACAATCTTTCCGGTATCCGCGAGATCAAGGCGTTCACGCAGGAGGAGCGAGAGGCACTGCGCATTACCACGCAGATCCATCGTTATCGCGATTCGTTGTTGCGCGCGCTGCGGCTGATGGCGACCTTCGGGCCGTTCATTGACTTCGCCTCCTCGCTGGGCACCGTCATCGTGATCTACTTCGGCGGTCGGCTGGCTTTCCAGCAGACGCTGCCCGTCGCCGATCTGGTTGCATTCTTTCTCTATCTCGATCTGTTCTACCAGCCGGTGCGCGCGTTGAATGGCGCGTGGGAGAGCATCCAGGAGGCGCTGGCAGGGGGCGATCGCGTCGCGGAGCTGCTGGAGGAGGAGCCGGAAATCGCGGAGACGCCGCATTCCATCACGCTGCCCGGCCGGGCAGCCGGCCACCTGGCTTTCCGCGATGTGAGTTTCGGCTACAACGCCGGGGAGACAGTGCTCGAGCACATTGACCTCGAGATCCCGGCGCACTCGGTGGTGGCGCTGGTAGGGCCGACCGGCGTGGGCAAGACGACGTTAGCGAGCCTGATCCCGCGCTTTTACGATGTGACCGAGGGTGCCATCACCCTGGACGGATACGATATTCGCGATCTCAAGCTCAAGAGCCTGCGCCAGCAGATCAGCATCGTGCTCCAGGATGTCTTCCTGTTCCACGGCACGGTGCGCGAGAATATCCTGTTCGGCAATCCCGACGCTACCGAGGAGGAGATGATCCGGGCCGCGCAGATTGCCAACGCGGAGGAGTTCATCGCGCGACTACCTAACGGTTATGATACGTTGATCGGCGAGCGTGGGGTCAAGCTGTCGGGCGGGCAGAAGCAGCGGTTGGCCATCGCGCGGGCGGTGCTGAAAGACGCGCCGATCCTGATCCTGGACGAGGCGACTTCCGCAGTGGATACCGAGACGGAGATGCTGATCCAACAGGCGCTGGAGCGGCTGATGGCGGGCCGCACCACCATCATCATCGCCCATCGCCTTTCGACCATCCGCAACGCCGACATGATCGTAGTGCTGGATGGCAAGCATATCGTCGAGCGCGGCACGCACCGCGAGCTGATGGCCCGCGATGGCCTGTATCGTCACCTGAACATGATCCAGACGGAGGTCGAACGCCAGTGGGCAGCCACTCACGCCGATCCGCTGGTGGCGACGAACTGAATCCGCTCGCGTTATTTTTTGATCCGTTCGCTGGCGGGCGTGTTCATCAGCTGCGGATCGGGGGTCCCTGGGCCGCACTCCGGCGCGTAGCAGGTGACGTCCACGAAGACGCACTTTTGCTGGCAGCCCGGGCACGTGTCTGGAGGCGGCGGCTTGGCCTGGAAGGTGTAGCCGCACTCCGAACATTTCCACCAGGGATGGGGTTTCTTGGCCGGCATAGGTTTGCTCCTTATCTCTTCTGGCGTGTGTTCCGTGTTTGTGCGTGTGTTATCGTGCTCCTGGTAGAACCCTCTCGCGGAGAATCAAGTCGGCGACAGGTAATGCCCTCAATTCTAACTGTGACAGCTTAATGAATTTGCTGGCGTCTTCAATCTCAACGCCAATAACTCGATTGCTTGCGTCAAAATCCAGCACAACCCCCGGCGCGGTCTCTTCGGATTCTGTACTTGTTCCTTCGGCAAGTTTGATATAGAGCATGTCGCTATCGCGATAGTATTCAACCGGCATAGTTCTATCTCCCCTAAGCTTTGAAACGACGGTCGAAAAAGGCATTATGCACCGTCTCTCCGTGCAGACTCGGTCACAACCCGCAAGTATTTTCCCACTTCTGAGATAAGTGCCCAGCGACGAATACGTCCATTTGCTTGAACCACCGTGCAAATCGGATTATTCAGCACATGTTCAATCCATTCTGTCTTGATGTCAGGACGACGTGCCACGACGCTAGCCCTGAAATAGTTCGTTGTTTTCATGCTCACCCTTTGCCAACACTATCAGAGGCGACACATATTGTACGATGCTTTCAGCTCGAAGTCAACCGCCGCAAAAGAGCGCAAAGTAGACGGCCCAGGCCGCCGAGATTCGCGAACGGGCAGCCTGGGCCGAGATACTACCGAATGCGCAGCCATGGCGAGCGATATGTGCGAAACGATCTCTCCCGAACATGAAGAGGATTGCTTCGACGCACCCAACGCTCCTCGCCATGACAGCAGAATGGTTACTCGCGCTTCAGCACGTCCTTCAGGTTCCCCGCCGCGTCGAAGATGCGCACCTCCAGTGGCATCTGGCCCGTCAGCGTGTGCGTGGCGCAGCCAAAACACGGGTCGTAGGCGCGGAAGGCCATCTCTACCCGGTTCAAGATGCCCTCGGTGATTACGCCCTTCTGGATGACTGCCTGGGCGGCTTTGCGCACCGAGATGGCGATGGGCGCGTAGTTGTTGGTCGTGCCGACGATCAGGTTGGCCCGCTTGACGATGCCGCGCTCATCGGTGACGTAGTGGTGCGTCAGGGTGCCGCGCGGGGCCTCGACGATGCCCACCCCCTCGGTCGGCTTTTCGGTGGGCAGGTTGCGCACGTGCGGGTTGGTGATGTCGGGGTCGGTGCACAGCTCCAGCAGCCGCTCGGCCGCGTAGAGCAGCTCCACCAGCCGCGCCCAGTGCGTCGCCAGGGTGTGGTGCACCGGCTTGCCGCCCAACGTGGCGTAGAACTCCTCGTAGGCCTCCTGCGCCCGCGGTGTCGCCATGCCGTCGGCCGCGTTGAGCCGAGAGAGCGGGGTGGCCTGGTAGACGCCGCTGTCCTTGCCGGGCACCAATCCCTTCCAGCCCACCTTCTTCAGGTAGGGGAACTTGAGGTAGGTCCACGGCTCGACCCGCTCGGCCACCACGTCCAGGTATTCGTTCGGGCTGTACTTGAGCAGCTCTTTGCCATCTGGCCCGACCACGCGCACCTTGCCATCATAGAAGTTGGTCTTGTTGTTGGCGTCCACCATGCCCATGTAGTAGGTCGGCAGGGTGAAGGCCTCCGACAGGATCAGGTCCACGTAGCCCTGGTTCTTCAGCACCACGTCCTTGAAGAGCTGGATGCTGAACAGGCCGAAGTCCACCAGCTCGCGCGCGGTCTTCTCGAACCCGGCGCGCTCCTCCTCGGTGATGCGCTTGGCCACGCCGCCCGGCACGCCGAAGGTGGGGTGCACCTTGCGGCCGCCCAGCGCGCCCACGATGTCCATCGCCTTGCCGCGCGCCTGGATCACGGCCGTGCCGGTCTCCACGCCGACTTTGTGGATCAACCCCAGGATGTTCCGCTCGGCCGGCGGTGCATCTGGCCCCAGCACGTAGTCAGGCGCGGCCAGGATGTAGAAGTGCACCGTGTGATCGGCGACGTAGAACGCGGAGTAGAAGAGCTCGCGCAGCTTCTTGGCCGTGGGCGGCGGATCCAGGTGGTAGACCGCATCGGCGGCCTTGGTGGCGGCCATGTGGTGCGCTTCGGGGCAGACGCCGCAGATGCGCGGGGTGATGTCGTTCATCTCCTCCACGCGGCGGCCCTCCGCAAACTTCTCGAAGCCGCGCAGCTCCGGGATCACCAGATACGCGTTGGCCACATCGCCCGCGTCGTTCAGGAAGATATCAATCCGGCCGTGGCCCTCCAGCCGGGTGATGGGGTCAATGCTGATCTTTTGCATGGATTACCTCCTCGCCCGATGCAGCAACGACGCCGGCAGGCTGAAGCGGTAGAAGGTGCCGATGGGATCGGGGATCTCGCTGACGATGCGGCGGGCTTCCTCCTCGGTGTCGGCATCTACTACCGATGCCACCGCGGCTAGAAGGGACGCGCCCTGATCCACGACGTTGGGCGGCGGGCCATAGCAGCCGCGGCACGGGATGTCCACCTTGGTGCACAGCGCGCCGCAGCCTCCGCGCGTCGCCGGCCCCGCGCAGATGATCCCCTGGTCGAACAGGCACCTGGTCGAGTCGGCGATGATCTCGTGGTAGCGGTAGAACTTCTTGATCTTCTTCTCTTCCCGCACGTGCTTGCACTCGTCGCACACCGTCTTCTCGTTGGCGCCCACCACGCTGCCCTTGGGCGGCAGGTTGCCCGACACGATGGCCTCGATCACGGCCCAGATCTGCGGATCCTGCGGCGGGCAGCCGGGCAGGAAGTAGTCCACATCCGTCACCTGGCCCAGGGTCTTGACCGTGTTGTAGAACTTGGGGATCTCGATCTCGCCCTCGGGCATGTGGTAGGCCGTCTGAGGGACGACCTTGTTCGGGTTGTCGGCCGACTCTGACTCCAGGTAGACCCGCCGGAAGATGGACTCGCGGTCGAAGAGGTTCGCCAGGCCGGGGATGCAGCCCTCGTAGGCGCAGGAGCCGAACGCCACCAGCACCTTCGATTTCTTGCGCAACAGGTGCGCCAGGTGCTCGTTTTCGCTGGTGCGGATGGCCCCGTTGAACAGGCAGACATCCATGTAGCCGTCGGGGTAAGCCTCGACGTCCTTGTACTTGAAGTCGGTAGCGCAGGGCCAGAAGACGATATCGGCCACCTGGTCTACGATCAGCAATTTCTCGCGCAGCTCGACGACCGCGATCTCACAGCCGCCGCAGGAGGCCGCCCAGTAGAGGCCTAGTTTCAGCTTTCCATTACCTGGCATGGCTCAATCCTCCTTGCTGGCAAACTGCTTCTTCCAGTTGAGGGGGCCCAGTTTGCGCACCTGTTCGGTGAACTCGCGCGTCAGCTCGGCCCATTTGGGTGCCTCCGCGCCGGAGATCCAGCCCCAGTGGAAACGGCCCGGCTCGATGCCGTACTGCTGGAGCAGCATCTCGACCAGCGGCATGCGGCGGAAAGTCTTGTAGTTGCCGTTGGTGTAGTGGCAGTCCCCTGGAGGATGGCAGCCGGAGATAATTACACCGTCGGCGCCTTCGGCAAAGGCCTTGAGGACGAAGACCGGATCAATGCGACCGGTGCACATCACGCGGATGATGTCCACGTTGGGCGGCTGCTTCATGCGCGAGACGCCCGCCGTGTCGGCCGCGGTGTAGGTGCACCAGTTGCAGAGAAAGGCAACGATTCGGGGTTCGAATTTGCCGTTATTGCTCATCTCACGCCTCCACCAGCTCCGGCACTCGGAACAGCCCCTCGATCTGGGCCATGATCTGATCGTCGGTGAAGTGCTTGCCCGTGATCGCGCCGGCCGGGCAGGTGGCCACGCAGGTGCCGCAGCCTTTGCACAGCGCCTCGTTGACCCGCGCCACGTTGTCCTCGACGATGAAGCTGATCGCCGCATACGGACAGATGTTCAGGCAGGTCTTGCAGGCCGAGCAGAACTTCTCGTCCACCACCGCCACCTGCGGCGAGATGGTGACCTCGCCCCGGTTCAGCAGCGCGACGGCCATCGAAGCGGCTGCGCCGGCGTGGGCGACCGTGTCGGGCACGTCCTTCGGCCCCTGCGCCGCGCCGGCCAGGAACACGCCGTCGGTGTTGGTCTCCACCGGCTTCAGCTTGGGATGGGCCTCCGCGAACCAGCCATCGGGCGTGCGGGAGAGGCCGAAGAGCTGCGCGATCTTCTGCGCGTCGGCGGGCGGCTCGATGGCCGAGCTGAGCACGACCATATCCACGTCCACGGCCACCAGCTTGCCCAGGTTGGCGTCTTCGCCGGTCACGCGCAGCTTGCCAGACGGCAGCACCTGCACCTCGGCCCCGCGGCCGCGCACCATCACCACACCCTCTTCCTGGACGCGCTCGTAGAACTCCTCGTAGCCCTTGCCGAACGCGCGCATGTCCATGTAGAACTCGTACACTTCGGCGTGCGTCTTGTCCCGCACCAGATGTGCCTGTTTCAGCGAGTACATGCAGCAGATGCGCGAGCAGTACTCGTGCGCGTTGGGGTTCTTATCGCGCGAGCCGACGCAGTGGATGATCGCCACCCGCTCCGGCTTCACCCCGTCGGCAGTCAAGATCTGGCCGCCGGTGGGGCCGGCTGCGTTGGACAGCCGCTCGAACTCCAGGGCGGTGATGATGTTGGGCGACTTGCCGTAGGAGTACTGGCTCAACTTCGTCGAGTCCCACATCTGGAAGCCGGTCGCCACGACGATCGCGCCCACGTTCAGCTCCAGGATTTCGTCCTGCTGAGTGAAGTCAATCGCGTTGGCCTCGCAGAGCATCTGGCAGGCGCCGCAGGCATCCTCGATCTCGCCGTTGGAGCGATCGCGCTGGCGGAAACGGATGCACGAGTCGGTGTCAATCACCGGCACGCGCGGCACAGCCTGCAGCGACGGCACGTAGATGGCCGCCGTCGGTCCCAGCGGCTTGGCCGCGTAGATCGCGTTCTTCTGGAGCACGATCTCGATGGCGCCGGTGGGGCAGACGATGGTGCACGCGCCGCAGCCGATGCACTCGCGCGTCTTTTCCATGAAGGGCGGGCCGACCTTGCGATCCACGCCCCGACTGGAGAAGTTGAGGACATGGGCCTTGACCATGTCGTTGCACACGCGCACGCACAAGCCGCAGAGGATACACTTCTCGTTCGGGTCCTCCACCGGATAGGACGGCTCAGTGACGCCATACTCGGCCGCCATTTCCTGGATCAACGGCACGTTGGGGGTGCGCGAGAGGAACAGCTCCATCAGGGTCTTGCGAACTGCGCGCACCTCCGCTGTATTGGTGCGTACTACCAACCCATCCCATGCCGGGTGCGTGCACGCGGTATGTAAGCTCGGCCAGCCATGCCGGGTGACCTCCACGGTGCAGAGGCGGCACGCGCCGTACGGCTCCAGCACGGGGTGATAGCAGAGGGTCGGGATGTAGATGTTGTTCTTGCGGCAAACTTCCAGAATGGTCTGGCCTTCTTCGGTCTGGATGGGCTTGCCGTCAATCGTGATCGTGATCTTCGCCATACGGTCCTCTCCTAAGCCTTCCCCTTCGCCGCACCCGGCTTGTCCTTCGCTGGCGTCGCAGCGGGCGTTCCGTGCCCATTGCCGCCGTTACCGCCAAGCGAGACGGCCGCTTTTGGCACGATCTTGATGGCGTCGAGGCGGCAGACATCGTAGCACGCGCCGCACTTGATACACACGGCCTGGTCAATGTAATGAGGCTGCTTCTGCTCGCCGCTGATGCCCTCCTGGGGGCAGACCTTGATGCACAGGCCGCAGCCCTTGCACTTCTCGTCCACGATCACGTAGGCAGTGAGCTCGCGGCAGGCGCCGGATGCGCAATAACCGTCCTTGATGTGCTGCTCGTACTCTTCTCGGAAGTATCGGATGGTGCTGAGTACCGGGTTGGGCGCGGATTTGCCCAGGCCGCACAGCGAAGCGGTCTGCACGGTCTTCGCCAGCGTTTCCAGCCGTTCCAGGTCGCCGGCTTTGGCGGTGCCATTGGTCATCGCCACCAGGATCTCCAGCATCCGCTTGATCCCCTCGCGACATGGCGCGCACTTGCCGCACGACTCTTCCTTGAGGAACTCCAGGAAGTAGCGAGAGATGTCCACCATGCAAGTGCGGTCATCAAGCACGATCATGCCGCCGGAGCCCATCATGGAACCCGCTTCCGTCAGGCTTTCGTAGTCCACCGGGATGTCCAGCATGCTGGCTGGGATGCAGCCGCCAGAGGGACCGCCGGTCTGCACGGCCTTGACTTTGCGGAACTTGGGCGGGCCGCCGCCGATATCGTTCACGATCTGCTTGAGCGTCATGCCCATGGGGACTTCGATCAGGCCGGGGTTGCGCACCTTGCCCACCAGGCAGAACGCCTTGGTGCCCTTGCTGCGTTCGGTGCCGATGGAAGCAAACCAGTCCGCGCCGTTGAGGATGATCTGCGGCACGTTGGCCAGCGTCTCTACGTTGTTCAGGCACGACGGCCGGTCGAACAGGCCGCGATCGGTGGCATGGACGTGCTTGGCCCGCGGCTCGCCGACCTTGCCCTCCAGCGATTGCATGAGCGCCGATGACTCGCCGCACACGAACGCACCCGCGCCGCGCACGATCCTAATGTCGAAGCTGTGCCCCGAGCCCAGGATGTCCTCCCCCAGCAAGCCGTATTCGCGAGCCGCCTGGATGGCCAGGGTCAGGTTCTCGACGGCCAGGGGATATTCGTCGCGGACATAGATGTAGCCCTGGTGGCTGCCGACCGCATACGAGGCGATGATCATGCCCTCGATGATCGCGTGCGGGTCGCCTTCCATCAAGGCGCGATCCATGAACGCACCCGGATCCCCCTCGTCGCCGTTGGCGATGACATACTTGATGTCGCCTTTGGCCCGTCGAGTGGCCTCCCACTTTCGCCCCGCGTGAAAGCCCGCGCCCCCGCGGCCGCGTAGCCCAGACTTCTTGATTTCGGCGATCACTTCGTCGGGCGTCATCGAGGTCAGGACCTTGCCCAACGCCTCGTAGCCGCCGACTGCAATGTACTCGTCGATGGATCTGGGGTCAATCATGCCGCAGTTGCGCAGCACAATGCGCATCTGCTTGGCGTAGAACGGCAAGTCTTCATATCGGGTGATCGCCTTGCGGCCCGCTGCTTCCTTGTAAGCCAACCGCTGGACGAAGCGGCCCTTGACCAGGGTCTCTTCGACCAATTCCGGCACATCGGCGGGCTGGACGCTGGCGTAGAAGTGGCCCTCCGGTCGCACGGTGATCACCGGTCCTACCGAGCAGAAGCCGCTGCAGCCGGTTTCTACGACACGTATCTCTTCGGCCAGGCCGCGACGCTCGATCTCGTCGCGCAGCGCCGTCACCAGCTCCGGCGTCCGGCCGTGGCGGCAGCTCACCAATACGTCAGCACGATGTAAATCGGCCATGCTATGCCTCCTTGACCAACCGGCCTACGGCCCACTCCTGCACCACTTTGCCGCCGATCAGATGTTCTTCGATGATCCGGGGCACCATCGCCGGGGAAACGTTGCCGTAGGTGATGCGCGGTTCGTTTCCCTGCTGGATGTCTACCAGGGGCTCCTTGGAGCACATGCCGATACAGCCAGTAGTCACCACATGGGCGTCAATCTGCCGCGCGCTCAGTTCATCCAGAAACGCCTGCATCACCTCACGGGCGCCCGCAGCGATGCCGCAAGTACCCATGCCGACGGTGATGGTGGTGGCCGTTTCCGTGCGCGCTTTGATCTCATGCTTGAGCCGTGAGCGGAGTTCACGCAGCTCGTCGAGGCTTTTTAGCTTGGGCATTGGTACATCTCCTTACCTCGGTGGCACGGCCGACATATCCACCCCGCGCTTGGGCACGGCAGCGGCGGGCTTCGACGCAGGCGCTGGGGCCGGGGCAGGTGATGGCGCCGTCTTGGGCGCAGCCAGCTCCCTGATCTTCTGGACTGCGGCGTCGGCGGTAATCTGGCCTAACGGCTGGTTGTCAATCACGATGATCGGCGCGAGCGCACATGCGCCGAGGCAGCGCACCCCCTCAATCGAGAACTTGCCGTCGGCTGTGGTGGCGCCTGCTTTGACCTTCAGTTCCTTCTCCAGCGTTTCCAGGATCAGCGCGCCGCCTTTGACGTGGCATGCGGTGCCCAGGCAGACTTTGCACTGATGCTCACCCTTTGGGGAGAGGGTGAAAGCCTTGAAGAAGGTGGCGAGCTGATAAACGTGCCCCTGAGGCATCCCCAGCCGCTTGGCGACCAGCTCCAACGCCTGGCGAGGCAGGTAATTGAATTCGCGCTGGATGTCCTCCAGGATCGGCAGGCTGTTCATGCGGTCTCGGCCATAGGTCTCGATGATTTGTTCGACGCGCTCGAGATTCATCGGTCTCCGGGCCTCCTTTCGCCGATGCTCATCTTGCCCATCTTGATGAGCTTGAGTTGTGGAATGCGCACGGTGAAGCACTCGGACCAGCACAGGCCGCAGCCGGTGCATT
>OGCI01000331.1_pt1 | contig 58833 bp, 43 predicted proteins | sample 1570021 | NCBI WGS metagenome assembly OGCI01 (sample SAMN06264664, study PRJEB24512) | hot springs metagenome | isolation source: Hot spring water | place: South Africa: Tshipise | collected 2015-06-21
ATTATAAAATATAGGACAGGAGATGGATTATGGACAATAGCAAGAGTAATAAAAACCGTTTTTCCACGCGTAGAGAATTTTTAAAGTCTGCAGGTGTAATGACAGCGGTAGCCGGTTCGACAACAGTACAGAAAGCATGGGGAGCCCATGAACCTCTGGCTCTATTCGGAGGGAACCCTGTGGTTACCTATCCACAGGACGATTCTGCTCGCTGGCCTCGTTATGGAAAAGCAGAGGAGGAAGCGGTATTGGAATTGGTAAGGAACCCTTCGTATAACCCCATTGACAAATTGGAAGAGGATTGGAAAAATTACATGCAGGTGCCTTATGTTAAAGCCCATTTCAACGGGACAAGTGCCCTTCTTTCTATGTTTTTTGCATTGAACTTACCACCGGGCAGTGAAATTATGGTACCGTCCTATACTTTTTTTGCAACGATTTTGCCAATGCGTCTTTTTGGGTTGGTACCTGTTTTCGTGGACATTAATCCACAAACACTGAATTTTGATCTGAATGATGCCCAAAAGCGGTTAACCCCGAATACGAAGGCGGTTTTACCTGTGCATTGGATAGGTTTACCTGCAGATATGGATGAAATCAACGACTGGGCAAAGGAGAAAGGTCTCATTGTACTTGAAGATTGTGCACATGCACACGGAGCAAGATTAAAAGGAAAACTCATGGGGACATGGAGCCGGATGGCTATTTTTAGTTATCAGATGAGCAAACCGCTCCCTGCCATTGAAGGGGGTATGGGGATCTACCAACAGGATGATGATTGGGGTAGAGCCGTTGCTTTTGGCGATTATAAAGTAACAAACCTACCCAAAGAGAATCCTTATGCCAAATATTCCGGTTCCGGTCTGGGAGTAAAATTAAGAATGCACCCGATGGCCGCAGCTCTTGCTTGTTGTCAATTGAAAGGACTGGAAGAACGGAACGAAGCGGGCGTAAAGCAGGTGCGAAAACTCAATGACCAATTATTGGAGCTGGAAGGGATTTCGGAACAGACAAGCGGAAGAAACGATGTACAAAGGCTTCACTATCAATGGAACATGCTCTTTGTCGATGAAAAGAAAACAGGCGTTCCGAGAAATCGGCTGGTAGAGGCTTTAAGAGCGGAAGGTGTTCGCGCGGAAGGTCTCCATTATACACTTCAGCATGAATTGCCTGTATATGCAGAAGATGAATGGTGGCACCATAAACCTGTTATTCCCGAACTGCCCGGTTCCAAACAAGCAAATGATACGAATATTGCGCTACCTTACTTTACTACCGAAGTACCTGAACTTGTGGAACAGTATGTAAAAGCATTCCAGAAGGTATGGGCACACCGGAAAGAATTAATATAGAATGAGTTATTTAATAATATCTAAGATGTAACTTCTTCCGTAGTAATGGAAAAGAAATAAAGAGGCATTTGCGGTATCAACTAATTCACGAACGGTTTCAAATTTTTGTTCGGCTAATGTAATATCCAGAATGTTATACCGTTCTTCTAAATCGTTCAACTCGATAGAAGGGTCATTTACAAAACGGTCAGGTAAGATTTTGCTAATAAGACGGTCTAATTGCCTTGCCCAATTATGGGAACGCCATGCAAGACACTTTACGGGCAAATCATCTGAATAATCCGGTATTTGCCCTTCATACATTGGGCATCTAAAACACTTCTTCGACACATTATTGTATTTTTTATTATAATCATATTTGTTTTGAAAGGGTTCAAGTAATAAGAATGGGTCGTTTCCATCACGAATTGCGTTTAGATAAAGAGTTCCCATCAGTGTTTCTATGGCCAAATGACGGTTTGAAGATAATTGCACTGCGTTGTTTTTAGGTGTAGACCATCCCAAAATATCGAGCAGATATATCCATAACATTCTCAATGCAGAATAACCCGGCAAAGCGGTTGTATGATAGGGCATGGAAAGGTCTGCCATATAATGCAATCCCCATCCCATAAACCGCCAGCCCCAATAATCATGTCCTGTTTCAAAAGCGAGTTTTGATAATTCTTTATATAAATATATCCGATACTTAACATATGATTGTTTCAGGAAAGGAGCAAAGAAGGTTATGATAGGGTTTTCATGATAAAAGCCCATATGGAACGGTGCCTGCGAACCGAAATCGAGATTGGGGTTTCCGAATGGCTGGACACCGAAACCATAAATGGCTCCGAATGATGTCTGATTGTCTGTGAAAAGACCTGTGTCCATACCGTAATCCGGTTCATTTGATGCAGAGGCGAGAATATCAGAAGGAGAAACGGTTTCTCCCGGATTAAGTTTTATGAAACAAAAAACTTCAAATTCCTTTGTTTTATTCAGGATACAGACATCACGAACATTTAATAAGGTTTTTCCTTCGGGGGGGGTATTCGCAAAACCTGTAATATAAAGAGGTGTTTTTGTTTCTGGATTTATTCGAATGGCATTGAAAAAACGGGTTTTAATCTCTGTTGTGTTCCCTGTAGGCGAAAAGAGCAAGTTAGAAGGACAGGGAGCATACATGGAAATATTTTTCTTTGCCCAGGTTTCTACATTTGCGAGAACTTGTGCAATACTTTGTCCTTCTGCAACGAGAAATTGTTCTAAGGTCTCTGCTGGAACAGGATTTGCATTTTTTACATCTGGCACTGTTTCCGCAACAACTTTTGTAAATAAAGGATGATGTTGCCAGGGGTAAACAGAGGTAGGAATTGCAACTATTACAAAGAGGATGACAGGAATACGTTTTGTTATGAATTTAGACTTCATAGATATTCTCCTATTACCTTTATATTTTTAATTATTATACCATGTTTCACATGAAACATTTCAATAAACACTTGATTTACAATCACATAAAGGAACAAGATGCAAATGCCTTATTGTTTAGAATTTTATGTTTCACATGAAACATTTTTTTAAGTCTCTCAACCACAATAAATTAGACTTCTAACCTTTCAATCCTGTTAATGTTATACCTTGTATAAATTGCCGTTGTGCGAAGAAAAATAGGGCAATTACAGGTAGTGTCATTAGTACTGCGGCAGACATCATTAGTTCAAATCGTGCTAACCATATCATCAATGCATGTAGAGCAAATAATCCCAAACTCAGCGGGTATTTCTCCTGGTCGGTTAAGAAAATTAGTGGACCCATAAAATCATTCCATACCCAAAGAAAAGTGAATATAGCTACAGTGGCTAAAGCCGGTTTAATTAAGGGAAGTATAATATGACGGTATATTCGCAGGTACCCACATCCATCAATCAAAGCACTGTCCTCCAAGTCCCTCGGTATACTTAACATAAATTGGCGTAGTAGAAAAATAAAAAAGGCATTACCCAGAAAAGAACCTGCCCATAGGGGAACAAGGGTGTTGTAAAGTCCTAAAGTTTTCCAAATAAGAAATTGGGGGACTAATGTTACCTGTGCCGGTATCATCAGTGTTGCTAATATCAGCACGAAATAGTAATCCCGCCCAGGCCAGCGAAGCCGAGCAAAAGCATATGCTACAAGAGATGCGGAGAATATCTGTCCTGTGATATTCATAACCACCAGAAATAGACTGTTGTAGGTATATCGAATGAGAGGAACTTCTCTCAATACCTCACGGTAGTTTCCCCACGCCTTTCGTGCAAGCACAACAGGATAGGATGCTTTTCTAATTTCGATACGGAGCCGAAGTTTGTTTTTCGGTGTTTCAGTGCTAACTCCCATTTCTTTTATGGTATACCAGCTCTTCATCATAATGCTTTTATCTTCCGGACTATATACCTGCCATAAACAATCTTGCCATTGATTGTACTGTAGATAAATAGGTTCTATGGATTTGAAGCGTTTTCCTCCAATATCAATAATTGCATGAATGCTATACCATGATTTATCTCCATGAAGACTTAACCGTAATCTTTTAAATTTTTCCGCAGATAAATTACAATCTGCGATTGTTTCTATGATAAAACGGTCTTTTTCGGAGAAGTCATAGTGAATTTCGATTCCCTTTCGGTTAAAGTATTGGAGTCGGGGTATGAGTTTTGCACAATCTCCCTGCAATTGCCATTGTAATGTTTCTGCATCTCCTATCTTTATCGTTTCTGCATCCCATGTCTTAACGATGCATTCTCCTAATGCGACACGATGATATATGGCATCAAATGAATTAATAACTGTTTCGACATTTAGCTCTGAATTAATCCATGCGGTAAAGTTGTTGAGTTCGGAGGACCACAACTCCTTTGGCATACGGCGGAAAAAACTACCTAATAGATAGTCTATAAGATAGGGTTCTTGCACAAAAGGCTGGATAAAATCGGGAAGTGTTTCCTTTATAAGCTCTAATTTAGTTTGAACCGAATTTCTCCCTGTTTGCAAATAGGTTTCCCATACTTCATCCTCTACATCTACAGGTTGAATGGGTAATTCGTTTGCATTGGCTCCAAAGAAAGGTGAGGTAATGACATTGGCGGGCATCGGGGGAAACCAACTGGGTGGATATAATTCGTCCGGGGATTTGAAACTTGTCCCGATAAGCCATATAAAGGGAGCCGAGAACATAATAGCACCGGTCAATAATATGGCATGGTATACACTGAAGTGGAGTAACCGCACGATTTTTTTCATAAATTTATTGTTCTCGCTCATAGTACACCCACTTTTGTGATACTTTTAGTTGTAATAAGGTCAGAAAGAAAATAATACCAAAGAGTATCCATGCCAAAGCGGAGGCATAACCCATTCGCAGGTATTGGAATCCGTTATTGAACAGGTAGTAAGCATAGAACAATGTAGAATCCACAGGACCGCCCTGTGTCATAATAAATGCCTGTGTAAAAATTTGAAAGGTAGCGATGAATCCCATAATCAGGTTGAATAATATATAAGGGCTTAACATTGGGAGGGTTATATAGAAAAACTTTTGAAATATTCCTGCACCATCTATTTCAGCCGCTTCGTATAACTGCACCGGTATGGTTTTTAAACCCGCTAACCAGATTATCATACTTCCACCAGCAGACCATATTGTCATTATAATCAATGCAGGCTTTGACCAGCTGGGGTCCTGAAGCCAATTCGGTCCTGTTGTCCCCAGTTTTGTCAGGATTGCATTCATCATTCCTTCTTGAGGATTGAATATCCAGAGCCAGAGAATTGATGCGGCCACTCCTGGCATTATAGCGGGCAGGTAAAATAAGGTCCTGTAGGTAGCCATCCCTCTCCATTCGCGCTGAAGAAGCAGGGCAATCCCTAAACTGATAATCATTCCTAAAGGGACACTTATCGTCATGTATATTGTGTTCCAGAGAGATTTGTAAAAGAGAGGGTCACTTATCATAAATTGATAATTTTCAAATCCTACCCATTTTGGCGGTGAAAGGACATCATAGTTGCAAAAACTCATAATTAGGGAGAATAATAGCGGACCTCCTCCAAAAATCAAAAAACCTAAAAACCATGGACTTGCAAAGAAATATCCTGCATAATATTCTTTCCGGAAATATCCCTTTGCTTTTGATTTTTTGAAGAAGATATAAGTGATAATTAATAGAATAGTAATAATTATTATAATATATATAGTAACTATAGGTGTCCATGAGAGGGTTGGATGTTCAACAGGATAATTAATTTTATCCAATTCTCGCTGGACAACGGTAGTACTACGGTCTAATGCTCGTTTTGCATTTTTTAGATAATCCGTATCATATTTTTTGTATATGCCTTCCCACATAGCCCGAACATGTTCATTCCAGAGTAGTTGACCGACAGGTGTTACTGGGCGGTATTTTGCTTCCGGCATCATGGCGATAAAGGTTTTCATCGCATTCTTAAATGTGTTTTCTACGGTAGGGTCGGAATAGAGATAGTATTCCATAATCCATTCGGTTAAATCGCGTCGTGCACTCATTCGAGGAATGAAAATGGTTCCACTACCCCTTACCTTCTCTGCCTCTGCATCATTCCGTATCTGGATGGCTCGTTTTGATACAAGGTATTTGATAAATAACCAGGCTTCTTCCGGATGTCGTGCACTTGATGGGATTACAAAAGAGAAACCGCCTGTCCATCCGACGCGATTTTTTCCTTCGGGTGCAGGAGCCGGGACAACACCGAATCTCATGGAACGACGAGCATTGGCGATGGGTATCATTGCGAAATCGCCATCTATTTTCATGGCGACTTTACCCGCAACGAATGGGTCCAGGTCTCCTACAAGCATGGAAGATTGAAATGCCATTACTTTTTCTGCACCACCCATTGCATCGTATATTTCGGACATAAAGGCGAGTGCTTCTATAATTTCTGGGCTATTCAGTGTACAGGTCTTTCCATCTTCGGACATAAACGTACCCCCGTTTAGCCATCCATAGATATAGAGCCAGGAATTTCCGTAATTTGGTATGAAACCGATTTGTTTTATATCGCCGTTTGTATCTTTTTCTGTCATAATAACGGCTGCTTTTTTTAATTGTTCCCAAGTTCTGGGAGGACCCACTTTGTTAGGGTTATTGGGGTCTACACAACCGATGCTTTTAAGTTGTTCTGCGTATTTTTCCAATAAGTCCAGATTGTAGTAAAGGGCTCGATTATCTGTATCGCACGGGATTGCATAGAGTTTTCCATTGTATTGACTTTCCTTCCAGCATGGAGGGAAGAAATATTCCTCTTTTAGTGTTAGCGGGTCATCGGGTTTTTCTTTTAGGTCGCGTTCGTAGAATTCCTGTAAAGAGCGGAAGGCGCCTCTTGAAGCCCATTGTGCTACTGCAAATCGGTCGAAAAAAACAACATCCGGCGGGTCCCCTCCTGCGACAGCACATAACAATCGTTGCGGGTCATCGGTTTTGTTTAATGATGCACTTTGCCCCATTACTACTTTTATTTTGGGTCTTCCTTCTGTCCCGTTGTATAGATGTTCGAAATCCCGGACGGTTTCCCCTGCGAACAGGTCTAATTCATTTCCCCAATAATATAATCGAACCGTCTTTTCACAATGAACATTTTTTGTGGATGAAACAATGGAGATAAATATTAATAGAAGGATATATCCCTTTACCCCGTTCGATACAATAGCAACCGACCTTCCCGTATGTTTTTTTTTCATCACACTTTCCACAATAAATACAGGTTTTTTTCTTGTTTTTATATTAGGAAAGTGTTAAAAGGAAAATCAAACAAAAAGTCGGACGATTCCGACTTTTCAGTTTTTTGGATCTGTCGTACTCGTTGGACGGTCGGATTTCTTATGCTCCGCCTTTCTGGATAATTCCTAATATCACAGCGAAACGGGCTAACATGGGAGGCTCTGATGGATAACGCATAAATTGCACATGTCCATCCATAAACAATACATTTGAGCCACCCGGGATATGATTAAACTCACGGGCTAATGAACTGTAATTGTCCAGCATAATAAAGATCGAACTTTGTGCTTTTGCAGACTCGGCTGGATTGTTGATGTCTGTAATTAAAAATCGTTCAATCCCTTCCCGCAGGCGGTATATTGTGGAACCTCCTGCATTACCGTATCCCGGACTTACGGTTCCATCTTCATCCGGTTGACATTCAGAATAGGTTTGTTTGTTTAGCAAATACCAATTTACTAATTTATTAACCCAATGCTCAAATATTTGTCGAGGTGCTTTGGTTCCCGGGGGTACCTGAACACCCATTTGACTTGCAATTAAAGACATGTCCGGGTCTGTTGGGTCTTCGTCAAATTTGTCATATACCCAGCCGAAATAGGAATAACTGTGTCCTGCTTGCTCATAGGGCCAATAGATAAAGGGAGGGGCATCGGGATATTTTGTGGCTATGAGATTGCCTGTTGGGTCATTGAAGACGCACTCGTCACGGAAGAATATTTTATTTTCTGTATCTGAAGGGCAAACAAGGATTTTTGCATCGTTCATATATTCGGGATAGATAGACATAATGTCCGGTGATAATGAAAACTGGGGTTTTATCGTTGTGCCGGGATAGTCTCGCATTTGAACACGGGGAAACTTTCCGCCCGGGGCTTCGTCTGCATACATTTTAAATACCAATCCCATCTGTTTTAGATTGTTTTGACAGGAAGAACGACGGGCTGCTTCCCGGGCACGGGCTAATGCGGGTAAAAGGATTGCAGCAAGGATACCAATAATTGCGATGACAACTAATAATTCAATCAGCGTAAATCCATTTTGTTTCATCTTTTTGTTTTTCATTTTATAACTTCTTATCTAACTTTTAATCTGCATTACTATTCGTTATGATGTCTATTTAGGAAGATACAATTTTGGTGTTTCGGGAACGGGACTAAGTTTTATGAGTTCAAACGGTTTTTCCGGATTCTTTTTTCGCTGTATTAATTTTTCAAAAGCTAATCTTCCCATCTCCATGCTGTTTTGACAGAAATACCAAAGAGGGAATTTATAAGTTTGTGCTATTTCTTCATCACCCAGACTTGCAAATTCTATTTCATCGGGGACTCTGTATCCTAATTGGACGATTTCCTGGTATGCGATTAATGCAAGTTGGTCATAAGAGAAAACAATTCCCGTTGGAGGCTTTTTCATGGCAAATAATTTGTAAATATGTTCTGGCAATTTTTCTTCGAAGCATGAAATTAAAAACGAAGGATTATATTCTAATTGATTTTTTTCGAGTGCTTTCTTGTAGCCGATATACCTTTCATAGGCACTTGTAGACTCCAACTCCGCTGTGACGAATGCGATATTGCGGTGTCCTCTTTTTATAAGAGTTTCTGTTAATTGTTCCCCTATACTGATGTTGTCTGAAACAACGGCATCCACCTGAATATTGGGCAAATAACGGTCAATAAGAACTATTGGGAAATTCATTCGTACCAGTTTTTGCACCATTTCCCGGTTTTGCTCGTTATTAAAATGGGTCCAGAAGGCTATTCCCTGAACACCGATTCTTTTGATACTCCGTAAATATTTTTGTTCAGTATGGATGTCAAAATAAAGATTGTAGGAAATCGTTTGTATAAGATTTTCCCTGCAACTTCCATAAATCCATGAAGCAATCTCTGCGTATGCTTCGTTTGCTGGTCTTGTAAAGCGATAGCAAATGTCATGTAGTCTGTTGAAATGGAATGTGGATTATATGTATCGGGGAAACATACCTTTGTTCTTTTACCCTGGGAACAGGAAATATAACCTTCTATTTGTAACTCGTGTAAAATTTGACGGATATAGCCTCTCGATATTTTATTTATATATATCGATAAGCATTTTTTCAGAGGGGAAATAGGAACCTGGTGGATATTGTTGTTCAAGAATTTTATTTATCAGGTCTTCCTTGATAAATCGCAGTTGCTCTTGTAATTTTGTCCTAATCATAGGAATTCTCTATATATGAGGGCTCTACATATTTGTTATCATAATAATAACATATTAACATGTTTAATTTCAATAGCATTTTTTGAATGGTCTTTTATTATGAGTATTTATACTTTACCCTATTTTTCTTATCGTCTCTCTATTATTACAAGTCGGCCCCTTCTTAAGTTTTGAATATCAAATGTATCATAAATAAAATCTTTCTTGAAGGAACTATCATTGAATAATTCATGAATATGGGGTGATTGACAAAGGTAACGAGTTCCCTTTCCTAACCATTTTTGTAAAATGTGGGCGAATGGGTCGGGTTTTTCGATTCCTCTCGCTGTGAGGATATGTATCTGTTCTTTTTTTATACCGATACTTTGAAAATATTGTGGGAAAGAGTCACAAACGACTTTTGTGTTAGCAAGTTTGAACTTTGAAGCGAGCATTTGCAGGAAGCCTGCTTTTTTAGTCTTTCGCTCTATAAGTATTGCAGGGGTTTCTTTTCTTGCTATTAGTACTGGAATAGAAGGAAAACCTCCACCCGGACCTATATCCAACCATATTTTCTTTTGGGAATCATTTATTTTATCAAAAATATAAGGAATTAGGCTTAAACTATCTTCTATATGTGTTACACAGTCATTTTCTATGTCTCTTTGTGATACGAGGCTTATATTTTTGTTCCACTCCTTCATTAGGGAGATGTATTGTTTTATATCTTTATTCCATTGCATCCAGTCTATGGAGTAATCGTTAAGTAGGTTGCTGTACAGTTTAAGATTTAATAACATTTCAAAAAATCTTGATTTTAGTTTTTATTTTATTTTAACATAGGGATATATTTTATATGAAGGGAACTATATGAATGATTATTTTTCACGCCGAACATTATTAAAAGGATTCGTTATGGGTGCAGGAATGATGGTTAGTAGTGCTTCGTTTTCCGCACAGGAAAAGGAAGTCATCAAAGGTTTTGATGAAACCCATTCAAATACGGACACAGAGAAGAAATGGGAGCCTTATTCGGACCGGAAAATAAAGGTAGGTATAGCGGGCTATGGTTTTTGTAAGTTTGGAGCGGTGTTTAGTTTTCAGGACCATCCGAATGTGGAGGTTGTTGCGGTAACGGATTTAATCCCGGAACGGTGTGAGGGACTGGCAAGGGATTGTCGTTGCACAAAGACTTATCCTTCTTTAGAGGAAATGGTAAAGGACAAGGAAATAGAGGCTGTATTCGTTGCTACAGATGCTCCCAGTCATGCAAGACATTGCATCGAGGTATTAAAGCATGGGAAGCATGTCGCATCTGCAGTTCCGTCTATGTATGGTTCGCTTGAAGATGCATATGCTCTACATGAAACAGTAAAATCGACAGGTTTGAATTATATGTTGATGGAAACCAGTGCTTATCGTGATGATTGTTATGCAATGCGAACCTTATACAAGGCAGGTGCACTCGGCGAACTGGTTTATTGTGAAGGCGAATATTATCATTATATGGAACAACCCCTGGATTCTTACAAAGGATGGAGGATAGGTGTTCCCCCTCAATGGTATCCAACGCATTCTAATGCGTACTATTGTTGTGTAAGTGGTGGATATTTTACTGAGGTTTCTTGTATGGGGATGCCATCAAAAGTACAGCATTTAATGAAGGAAAACAATGTTTATAAGAATCCGTTTGGAACAGAGATTGCCCTATTTCGTACGAAAGAAGGGGGAATGGCCCGCATGGCGGTAAGTTGGGATACGCCGGGTTTTGAAGGTGAAGTAGGTCGCGTTCGAGGACAAAAGGGGTCTGTAACGGGTATCCATTATGAAGGGGTCGTTGACATTTCTAATATCAATATCAAAAAACCTCCTTTACCACCAACTGTAGAAGCCGGGGGACACGGCGGTTCCCATGGTTATTTGACGGATGAATTTATTCGCTCTATTATAGAAAATCGTAAACCCCTTATCGATATAGCAATGGGCTTGAATTTATCTGTTTCGGGCTTTATTGCTCATCAATCCGCTCTCAAAGACGGTGAACTCCTCAAAGTTCCTGTGTTTGAATGAAAGGGATCCATATAATATTTTTTTCTTTTTTAGAACCTTTTAAAATTTGTTGATTTTATAAACACATTTCCAGACATAACTTTTTTAAGACGAATCCATTAAATACGAATATAAGTTTGTGTAGGGATTTCCTGAGTAATATTTATCGCATCTGTCATTGGGCTGTATGTTTATCTTTATTTTGGTGATGGGGTTTTATGTAGAATTTTTTGTTTTTTCAAGATGGGGTTTCGGGAAGGTCGATGGTTGTATTTAAGACGACGGTTCGGAACAATAGTTTACGGATTGTAATTGTTATTTTTGTTATTTCGGGAAAGTTTTGTTTGATACATTGTGTATCCATGATAAAACTTTTTTCAGAACCGGGGGATATTTGTATGTATGAATTTGTAACAGGTGTGAACAATCCATCATCTATGAAAAGGCAATTTAATGGGATTTGTAAATATGTCTTTTTTTGTCCGGATGTTGTTTCCGCAGAACATTCTAATAAATAGACATAGGGGGCAAATTCCCATTGGTTTTGTTGTGTTAGACAGAGTTTTGTATTTAGCATGGCCTGATTATGAATATATATGATGTGTCTGTGTTCGGATTGTAGAGGAGTATATTTAAAAAGGGGTTGTTGATTTTTTGTGTTCCATGTCCAGATAAGATACACGGAAATAACGAGAATGAGAAAACAAATACTCATCTGTCCAATATTGCTAATAAATACTGCTCGCAGAATCGACCGGAAGGTCATTTGTAAGAATTTTTCGACGGGAACAACATTTTGCAAGGGTATTTCTTGTATGGTTCTCTTGTCGATAGGGGTATCTCCATGTATTTCTTCAAGAATTGGGCTTGTTTCGTCTGTGGGATATTGTAGAAGTTTTCTGTAAAATTGTATTTGTCTTTTTACTTCTTCATTATGGTTGTAAATTTGTTGATGAATTTGATTGGCTTCTTCCGGTGAATATTCACCGTTCTTAACTTTTTGTATTAATGCTTCTTGCTGTTGTTGTAGAAGGGCTCGTTGTTTTACGAGACTTTCAATCCGATGGTAGCATTTTTTCTGGAATTCTTTTTTCTGGTCTTCCCAGAATTGAAGTTTTTTAGGGTCGCCTTCCTGCCATGCCTGTTCTGCATTTTTATAAATCCATGCAATTGTTTCTTGTGTGGGTTCGAGGTCGTTCATTTCATATTTTTATATTGCAGAGCAGATTTTATAAAGGCACAAAATAGGGGTTGGGGTTTTAGGGGTGTGCTTTTGAATTCAGGATGGAATTGGCAGGCACAGAACCAGGGATGAATGTCGGTCTTGAGTTCAATTATTTCTGTTAATTCTTCTTCCATGTCCATGAATTTTCTATGATGGATCCCGCTGATAATCATGCCTGCTTTTTCTATGAAATCTTTACGGTAGGCGTTGTTGAATTCGTAGCGATGTCGATGTCGCTCATAAATCAGGGTCTGGGCGTATGCTTTATATGCCCGTGTATCCGGTTGTAATTCGCAGGGATAGGCACCCAATCGCATCGTTCCACCTTTTGATGAGACGCCTTTTTGTTCTGTCAGGAGCGATATAACAGGATGGGGTGTTTGAGGATTAACCTCCGTTGTATGGGCATTTTTCAAGCCCAAACAATTTCTTGCCATCTCTATTACCGCTACCTGCATGCCCAGGCATATACCAAAATATGGGATACGGTTTTCACGGGCGAACCGTGCCACATTGATTTTTCCTTCAATTCCGCGTGTGCCAAAACCGGGTCCTATTAAAATTCCATGATACCCCTGTAGCACCTCTTCTGGTTTTTCTTTTCCGGGGTCAAACCGTTCTGAGTCAATCCATTCATATTTTACTTTACAGTTATTAGCGATACCTGCATGTACAAATGCTTCATTAATACTCTTATAGGCATCTCCATGCCCTGTATATTTACCAACAGCGGCGATATGCACTTCTTCTGTTGCGGAGAGCATCCGATTCACAATATCTATCCATTCTGAGAGGTCGCCTTCGCGCACTTCAAGTCCTAATATCTTTAAGACGGTAACATCCAGATTTTGCTCTTTGAAATTCAAAGGGATTGCATAGATAGGGGAGATGTCCTGGGCATTAATAATACCTTCTTCGGGGACATCGCAAAATAACGCTACTTTCTGTCGTTGTTCTTTTTCGAGTTTGCTAATCCCTGTGCGACAGATGATAATATTCGGCTGGATACCAATATCACGTAAGGCACGGACGCTATGTTGTGTAGGTTTTGTTTTTAATTCATTTGCCGCTTCAATATATGGAACGAGAGTTACATGGATAAAACAGCAATTTTCGGGACCGACTTCCAGACGGAACTGCCGTAATGCTTCGAGGAATGGAAGGCTTTCAATATCGCCAACTGTTCCACCGATTTCGATAATAGCAATATCTACATCGTCTTCATCGACGGTTAGGGCCCGAATACGGTTTTTTATTTCATCGGTAATATGGGGGATAACCTGAACCGTTTTACCTAAATAAGCTCCGTCTCGTTCTTTTTGAATTACCGCGTTATAAATAGCTCCTGTGGTGGTATTGCTTCTTCGGGACAACTTTGCATGTGTAAATCGTTGATAGTGTCCGAGGTCTAAATCTGTTTCGGCTCCGTCGTCTGTTACGAAGACTTCTCCATGTTCGAACGGATTCATCGTGCCCGGGTCCACATTAATATAAGGGTCCATTTTCATAATAGCGATTTTATAACCACGCGACTCCAAAAGCAATCCTAAACTGGCACAGGCAATCCCTTTACCGATAGAAGAGACAACTCCTCCTGTGGTAAAGATATATTTCAACGGTAGTTTTGTATTGGCCATCTATACATCCTTATCTCTTGATTTGAGGATTTTTTCAACATGTATTAAATCTTCGGGTGTATCTACGCCTAATGCTTCATAGTCTGTTGGAACCACAGCCATTGAGTAGCCATTTTCAAGTACTCGCAATTGTTCCAATTTTTCCAACTTTTCCAGAGGTGTCTGGGGTAGTTTTGATATATGAAGCAGAAAGTCTCTACGGTAGACATACAGACCAATATGTTGCCAATATACCCCTTTGATATTTTGTCTTTGTTCCTCATCTCGGATATAAGGGATAGGAGAACGAGAAAAATATATTGCATGACCCTTTTGATTGGTGATGACTTTAACCACATTGGGGTTTTGTATCCATGCAGGGTCGGTGATATTTCGGCAGGCGGTTGACATTTGCAGTTGCTCATTTTCCAATAACGGTTTGACGGTTGCGTCGATACATTCCGGGGGAAGCAAGGGCTCATCTCCCTGCACATTAACGATAATATCTTCGGTCCTTTTTTCGGCTACTTCTGCGATACGGTCTGTTCCACTGGCATGGTCTGCTCTTGTCATTATAACGGGAACACCCAGCGGTTCTAATGCTAATTGAATGCGTTCATCATCCGTAGCCACCCATACTTCTCCCACGCATTTTGCTTTCTTGGCCTGACGATATACATGATACACTAACGGATAGCCACATAAATTCACAAGCATTTTGCCGGGGAAACGAGTGGAACCATAGCGGGCTGGAATAACTACCAATACGGATTTCTTTATCGACTCTGAGATATTACCTCCTTGTTCCATTGTTTAACCCTGAATGTAGTTTATTAAATTAAAAAAATATCCCATTCTTCCAAACCCTGTCTTTCTTATGTATCAAAAAGAAACTTTTCTATTTCGTTTAAATTATCACAATTTGTTATTCCTGTTCAATACTGTATTCCATATTGCTAAAACAGGCTTTTTTGAATGGAGAATCTGGATATAGCGACGCAAAGTTAAAAAAAAATGTATTTACTTAAAATAAATCGATTAATATATGAAGGGATATAGGAACTTTTTATTGCATTCCGGTATTGGGATTCATTCCTGTTTGCCGTAATTGCGCTTCGTGATATTGTTGTGTGCGAACCAGATAGATTTCTTGTAATTGAGCAATGGAATTATTAATAACTCCCTCTTCTTGGGGTAAGAGATTTCCCTTTGTTTTGTCGCGTAATACCATCAGTAAATCAATAAAGAATTGGGCTTGTTCTAAATCGATAACGACTTGCTGTGACCCTTGAGGGGCAATAACACCTAAAGCCAGCATTGCGTCTGTGGTCAAAATACCCACAATAGTTTCAAAAGAGGGGGTTATAGATTCTTCGGGAGAAATCTTACCACTTTCTGGTGTTTTTGTTTTTCCTTCCTCTATCTTCTTTTGAAGTTCCTCTTTTTCCTTCTGGACTTTTGTCTTCCAATCTTCATCAATGATAATTTTCTTTTCTTCGTTGCTCACATCTATTCTCCCTTGTAAATAGGTTTAATACCATTTAAAAACCCCTATATCGGAAAAGGATATTATCCTTTCCGTATAGGGGTTTTGTCTGTTCTAATTATTTTTTATTTTTATGACGATTCAAGCGTCTCTTCTTTTTGCGTTTGTGTTTATTAATCTTGCGTTTGCGAACTTTTCTTCCACCGGCCACGAATAATACTCCTTTTATTAGATTTTGGATTTATTAAAAATTATATCCCTTTTACTTCGTTGTTAACCATTTTTCATCGTCCGCTTTATATTCTAATATATCCTGTGGCGTAAAATAAAGTGATATTTCACGCTGAGCGGATTCAGGTTTATCGGAAGCATGGACGATGTTCATTTGTGTTATAAGGGCAAAATCTCCACGGATAGTTCCGGGAGCTGATTTCAATGGATTGGTATTACCTATCATACTACGGACTTGATTAATTGCATCTTCACCTTCCCAGACCATCTGAACCGTAGGGCCGGAACAAATAAAGGCCACTAAACTTTCAAAAAAGTCTTTTTCTTTATGTTCCTGATAGTGTTCCTCCGCTTTTTCACGGGTCAATATCTGAATTTTTATTGCGAGTAATTTCAGACCTCGTTGTTCTAATCGGCGGATACACTCGCCGATAAGACGGCGGGCTACACCGTCGGGTTTAATCATGACAAAAGTCCGCTCTATTGGCATTTTATGGGAACTCCTCGAAAAAATAATGTGGCCTATTATTATAGTATAAAGGTTTTGGTTCTTTCAAACACAAGGTTTTGTCGGACAGGTCGGACTAATTTTTATTCTTTAAAACTCTTTTGGCATAATGGTAGTCAAAGTAAAAATTTATCTTAACGAATAATAGGTTAAAAGGGATTTTTTGTCATGTCGGAACGCATCGCTTTGTATCCGGGTAGTTTTGACCCTCCTACATTGGGGCATATTGACCTAATATACCGTGCCCGCCGTATTTTCGACCGTGTTATCGTTGCAGTTGCAATTAACGAAGCGAAGAGCTCTTTATTTACTGTCGAGGAGCGGATAAAAATGTTAGAGGAAGAATTAAATAGTACTCCGGATATTGAAGTTACAAGTTTCATTGGACTATCTGTGGAATTTGCGAAGAAATGTGGAGCCCAGGCACTTATTCGTGGATTGCGTGTTGTGTCTGACTTTGAGTTTGAATTGAGTCTGGCAATCAATAATCAAAAATTAAATCCAAGTATTGATACGGTTTGCCTGATGCCCAGTGAGCCGTACTTATTTTTAAGTTCGCGTCAAGTTAAGGAAATTGTTCGTTTTGGCGGAAGTGTATCGCATTATGTTTCTCCGCGAATCGAGCAAAAACTTCGTGAACGCCTGCTGGCAAAATAACTTCGATAGTTCACTTTCTTTTTAGATATTTGTCAAGCCATGCGAAGGCCTCTTCCTGCATATCGCAGTTAAACTCATGAGGCACTTCCCAAATTTTTGTGCACAAATTTTCTTCTTTCCTTTGGCTACTCCAGACTCGTTTCATGATTTTATAACTCTCTTTCACACCTTCAATAGGAAACAAGACATCCTGGGTACCATTGAAGAATAACATGGGTTTGGGACAGGCTAAACTGGCCACATCCGGAATGTCCAGGTATATATAGAGATTGGGGGCGAGCATGGAGTAAGCCGATTGCCCTCGCGTTTGGTTATTATCCGGGACCATAAGAGAGGGGGTGGTTGCCATCCAGCATATCGCACAGCCTACTTTAATATCATCAAATAGTGCACTCAGCATCCAGGTGCGATGGGCTCCCATCGAAAGGCCAATGGCACCAATCCGTTCTGCATCTATCTCGGGCCATGTTTTTAAAAATTCTACCGAACGAATATCGTCCCAAGTAATGATTCCGAGCCAAGTCGTTCCTAAATGGAAAATGTTTGAGGCGAATCGTTGTTGATTTTCGTAGGGACTCCCTCCGCACTCTTGACGGGCCCCCCAAAACAGGGCATCAATTGCCAAAACAGCATACCCACGCTTCGCAAGTTCGTCTCCTATAAATTTACCTCCATAATATTTTTTTACCCAATCATTAGCATCTTCTACGACTTCTTTGCTCTCGGCAATAGGTGAGATAACCTTCTCTTTGCCGATAGAAAAATGGGCTCCGTGGTCGTGTAAACATAGGATGGCAGGGAAGGGAGGTGTCCCCTTAGGAAGTAATAAATAGGCAGGGATACGCTCCCAATCAGAAATGTTTAAAACAAGTTTTCGCGCTATATAGGTTCCTCTGTCTTCTTCTGTTATCCATTCGGGGTTGAAGAATGCAAACGGTGGAGGATACCCCAAACATTCAAAAACTTTTTTGCGACCTTCTTTTTTCCACTCATCGAAAGGGTGGCTCTCCCCTTGTGTATATCGAAGCGATGGGATGTACTCTCTCAACCAACCTGCTGTAAATTTCGGGAGCGTATTTTCTATTGAGCAATGTTTCCCTGTTTCGACATTGGTTTCTATCCGGGGTAAAGGTATTCGGGTTAACACGGTTCTTAATTCGGGTGTGGAAAAAGTTAATAACCGATTCGGTTCTCTGTGTTTTAGATAATAACCTAAAACCGATGTAAAAAATACGACTCCCTCAGGAGGCAGGACATCGGTGCAGGAGATATTTCCTTCTGTGTAATCACGAGAATAGTCCCGTTCGTCAAAAGTTTTATATACCTCTTCCAAGTTTTTGTTGGTATCAAACTCACCGGAGGCATACTCCCACGGTCCTATACTGTTTAGCACACAGTTATTCCGCAGCAGTCCTGCAATTCGTGCTTGTAAAACAATTTCGATTCTATCTAAACAGGTTTCAAAGTAAGGGGATTTTCCTTTTATAACAGAACAAGCGGTTACCAATTGATGGGCATGTTCGATACCCTGTCCAATACATATCAGGGGAGAGCGGGGATGTGGATAACGCCAACCTCCCACAGGGTCACCACTTTCTGCAAGAAACCTGGCTACTGCTTCTATGGTTTCATATAAACGGGGTTCATTTGGGAATTCCTTGTATAACTCAGGTAGACCCTGTAAAGCATAACCAATGATATAAGGTTTTGGAAAGGGATTTTTATAACCTGTTTGGTCGTTCTGGATAAAAGGTACTTCTTTTTTTAAGGGTTCTCCCCCTTGAGAAAATAAATGATTATCACAAAGTTTCTCCCGTAATTCACGAAATATTCTCAAGGCGTGGTCTATATATTCTTGGGTTCCTAATGCATGATACAGTGATAAAAAGTCTTTTACCACTCCCACATTTCTACATTCTCCTGTGTTTGCATGGATATTTTTTTTTGCATATTCCACCTGCCACTTCAAACTGCAGGCATAAAATGGGTCGCCTGTTTCTTCATATGCAAAAAGCATATTTTCTATTCCTTTTGTGCAGAAGGTTACAGAATCGTTGGACCGCCACATAAAGGTATTATCCTCCTCATGCATTTTTGAGTCTCGCCCTCGTATGTTGTTATAGCGCGTGCCTCCAAATGTTGAACTTTTTAAATCGCCCCACCAGATTGATAACTGAACATAATTCTGACACCAAAATAGGAATGTTTTTCGAATTTCCGGATTTGAAGTGCGCAAGTACTCATAAAGAATCTCGGTGTTGTGGTTCAGTCGATTCATTCCAAATACTGAATTTACGGGCATGGTTGAAACATTTCCAAAATCATCACCGTATAACCTTGCTACGGCCATAGCATTTCTATGCCATTCAGATACCTTTCTTAATATTTCGTTTTCTGGCTCGGGATATACCTCGTAGTTGTAAGCAGATTTCCCTAATGAATCCGGTATATACGAAATTACAGGGGGTTCTAATAGTTCGTTCCATACAGGCAGATTTTCAGGTCCTACATAGATATATGCGGTTCGCCACGCCATTGGTTGGTGCGGAACTTTGTCGATTTCCCTGCTTCGAAGGTAAGATATTTTCCACCCTTGTGATGTCTCATCTCCAAGGATAACTCCTTTCCGCCAACATACCGCATCGGGGAAACCTATCTTTATTTTGTCTTCTGTCAGGAATGCAATGTCTTTTCCTTCCTTTAATTCCTGCTCGACATGCTTGTCCAGTTGAGTTATGCTCTCTCCAACTATCTTTGACAGTTTCCCATTTCCTTCCATAACCAAACCAAATTCAGGGACATATCCGTCTTCTTTAGCCCACCTTTGGAGAAACACACGCACTGCAAATTGCCCTTCTGAATTTGCCCGCAATTCAACAATTCGTGGATAGGCTTCGTCCCAATGGAGCCAGCGAACCCATAAATAATGCTGTCCTTGCTCAATAATTTCTTCTCTTATCTCCTGCTCCTCTTTTTTACCCCCGGGACAGATACTTGTGATTATGAGTGATTTTTTATCTTCATTGGATACATGAATTTTTTCACCGTCATACTTAAAAAGGCTTTTCCCCATTTTCAACGCATTTTTATATGGCTCTTCTACGGGCTCCTGAATACCCCCAATAACCGTGTATTCCTTTTCATAATTCTCAAAATCATCTACAAACGAGAGTATCGCCCTGCGAACATAACCTTCTCCCCCTCCGTATGTAGTTAGAACACGACAATCTGCGGGAATATCAACGCCTTGAGACTGTAATACAATTCTTTGTGTTGCTTTCACAGACCCGTAAGGAAAGGGAAGCGACACCCGAATAAATTGGCGACATAAATTAGGACCTTTTATCCTAAATTTTATTTCTTTATTTTCTTTCTCCATTTTTGGAGGCACTTCCCCTGAAACAACCGGCTCAAATCGGAACTTCTGGAACCATATCTCATTTCCCAAAGACCACGAGCAGAAAGAGAAAGCGAGTAGAAAAAAAATTTCTATAGTTTTTCTTTTCCAAATGTTCATATTATTTCCTCTTTTCAATTAAGTATTTTTTTATATTATCACAGTTTAATTTCTTTGACAATTAAACTTGACAAACAGAAGCCGGTGTGCTATAATAAGGTATTACATTGTATTACCAGCGGAAGGATAGATAATGCCCTTAAAGTGTAGAAAAACACAAATTACCTACTTCATTTATCTATTCCTTATCGTGGCCTTATCTCTATTCGTTCTCCTTCCTCTTTTTCTACCTCATCATCACTTTCATGCCGATTGTTGTAAAAACGAAATTGGACATTCTGAAGAGTTCTGCCCCATTTGTTGGTTTATTTTCCAATTTTATGCTTTTGCTTTTCTTATAATTGCCATTATATTCCGTTTTCTTGTCCGAACGAACTATCACACCCGCAAAAATTATATTGACTTATTTTTCCTTCCTTATTACTCTTCCCGTGCTCCCCCTTTAACTGTCTAATCAATACAATAACCCTTGCTTTATTTCTATTTTTATTTTTCTGTTTATTTTCCTTTTTTTCTTTTAATTTTGTTCGTGTTCGTATTCATATCTATACATAATTTGTAGGAGTTTTTATATGAAGAAGTTCGGATTTACACTAATAGAATTACTTGTAGTAATAGCCATAATAGGGATTCTTGCAGCGATTTTGTTGCCTGCATTAGCACGGGCAAGAGAATCCGCACGGCGTTCTTCCTGTGCCAACAATTTAAAGCAATTAGGTTTGGCATTGAAAATGTATGCGAACGAAGCAAAAGGGGAACGCTTCCCTCCCATTAAATCTACCAATTGTGACGGGACGCCGACTATTGGTCTTGCAACCATAATTGACATGGAAACAATGTATCCAGAATATCTGAACGACTTTCAGGTATTGGTTTGTCCCAGTTCGCCGTGGGCCGGTCCTGCGTTGCAACTGTGGGATGAAGGAAAAAACCCTTCGACTACCTATGAAGAAGGGCTTGAAGAAGGACACATGTCCCTCAATGGGATTTTCGTTCACCAGAATGGTGTGGTTGAGCCCTGCGAAATTTATGAACATCCTTATGTCTATTTTGGGTGGGCTATCAATCCTACTCTTTTCCAAATGAATGAAGATTTTATATTTTTTGAGTTGTCAATGGAAGAATTGGTTGAACAGATAACAAATCCAACTAATACAACTCAGCAATGTAAGCAATACGCTGATGAAGATTGGATTTTCCCAACGCTCGGGATCCCTTCTCTACTTGCTAATTCGCGTCAGGCATATCGTCTGCGGGAAGGGATTGAAAGATTTCTAATCACGGATATTAATAATCCTGCAAGTAGCAATATGGCTCAATCTATTTTACCGGTAATGTGGGATAGTATCTCCGGAGATGATACTTCGCATTTTAACCATGCACCGGGGGGTTGTAATGTCTTATATATGGACGGGCATGTTGACTTTTTGAAGTTTGTTCCACAGGCAGGTAGTGAATTCAATAACGGCAATTTATTCCCGGTAAACAGTGGAGGAATCATAATTCACGAAGCCTCTCATCATGGCCATCATCACCCTTAAGCAATGGGTTTAAAAAGACAAGGGGTAAAGTTAAAAACTTTGCCCCTTGTGAAAATTTAGAACCATTGTTTTATATCTATTTTTGTGTAAGGAAGTCGCGAAGCGGTAACGACAGGATTGTTTCCGGCTATTGAGACATAGACAATTAAATTTTTGGGGTCAAATACGCAAGAATGGAGTGTTTCCGGGTTGTGAACAGGTCCATTTGCAAGCCATTCTAAAGCCATTTGAACTGTGATGGGACCTTTCCCTTCTTGTGCTTGGAATTGCTTCCCTAACCAATCATAACGCTGGTATGTATTGTGATTGGTGAAAAAAAATAATACCAGTTTGAATTGTTCCCAAGTTTCTACATGAAGAGGCGGTTTTATCAAGGGACCAACCCGTTTTGCCATGGCTACCAATCCTTCTTTACTTACAGGATGATTGGTTCGTCGTATCATATCTGGAAGGGTATAGTGTTTTGTCTCATCATTTTCTTTCGGGTCATTCGGACCATAAACATTTTTGATAATCGGGTCGGACTCGATAGCCCTTGCGGTATTTGTTTTTCCATCAGCAATTGTATAATTCCAGCCGGTGCCTTCGGGTCCTTGAAGGACTATATCTACTGCTTTCTCAAGTGTCTCTTGCTCTAACATCATCCGCACCGTAATAAAGCAGGGACGCCCATCAAAAGAACTGTTTGAATTAGGAAGCGTTGCTTGTCCTACGGAAATTTGATGGGTATTCATTCCAGTAAGGCTACCCAGTCCGCCGGCCCAGCCCATTAACATATAGGGCTTAATACCATCGTTAGGGTGATAAACAAATATTACAGCGTCATCCTGGGCGTCTCGACTACAACTCCAATCCAAATTCCGAGCATGTATTATTCTTCCGTCTTCTGTCCATTTTCCCCAGAAAGCAAAGTTTGTGCATTGGGGTGCGGAAGTTAAATCTGTCTTATCTATCGCATGCACTTCGGGAGAGTCTGGGGAAAATCCTTTACCACTTTCCGGAGGGCTATTCGGTGGAAAATGCATAATTTCTGCTACTGTCGTTCCTAAAAGAAGTTCCTCAAAAAGAATATCTGTTATTCCTGCTTTTTTCAGACCCTCCAGAATTCCCCGAGCCTCTTCTATAAATCTTTCCGGGATATTTTTAACCATGCGCGCCGATTGTGCATATACATACTCTGGGGTATAATTTCGGTCCCATACTGCTTTTTTGACATAACCGGCTTTAAATACATGGTGGATATTTTTTGCCAGCATCCGCCCATGTTGGAACCCCATATCGTAATACGACCCTTTTAAAACGCATAATCTTAAATCGCCTACTTGATATAATGTGCCAGCCCCTTCTTTATCTAATTCCTTTATCTCCGGATTTTCGATAATTTTTGGTACAAACCATTCTGAAGATAGGTCGTTCTTCGTTTCTTCTGCGATTATACTTCCGGTTGATGAAAGAATAACCAGCAATAAGAGGTTGAGAAACCATAAGATTTGAACATTGTTTAAGACACGCTCTCTTTTTTCCATAAGCCTTTCCTTTCTGTTAAACTCGCCAAGTTTTTAACAAGTTCTTTAAAGACTTCCCTATTGGGAATATAGTTTCCTTCCAAAATATGTTTTATAATTTATAAAAAGTATATAAGGTTCTTTCAATCTTGGATATGGACAAGTTTCAGTTGGTTAGTTCTTTTCGACCTGCGGGCGACCAGCCGGAGGCGATACAATCTCTTGTAGAAGGCCTGACCGCGGGTGTTCGTAGTCAGGTTTTACTGGGTGTAACAGGTTCCGGAAAAACTTTTACTATAGCAAATGTAATTGAACAGGTTAACCGCCCCACTCTGGTATTAGCGCCTAATAAAATTTTAGCGGCACAATTGTATGGTGAGTTCAAACAACTATTTCCGCACAATGCGGTAGAATACTTTGTTAGTTATTACGATTATTACCAGCCGGAAGCGTATATCCCGACTACGGATACATATATTGAGAAGGACGCTTCCATTAATGATGAGATTGATAAGATGAGGCACTCCGCAACACGGGCTGTATTAACTCGCCGTGATTGTATAATTGTTGCTTCTGTTTCCTGTATCTACGGTATCGGGTCGCCGGAGAATTATCGTCAGATGCGGGTAGAACTTCGACCGGGTGATGAAATGCCGAGGGAACAACTATTAGCGTCTCTGGTGGCTATGCAATACAGCCGTAATGATGTGGACTTTTATCGTGGAACTTTTCGTGTTCGGGGAGATATTGTTGATGTTTTTCCCGCTTATGAAACGGAGCGAGCCATTCGTATTGAATACTTTGGCGATGAAATTGATGGTTTATCGGAATTTGACCCTTTACGCGGGATAACCTATCGCCGGTTACGATATGCAGAAATCTATCCGGGTAGTCATTATGCAACCACACAGGATGCTCTCGAGCGGGCCCTTACAGGTATTGAACATGAACTCGATGAGCGATTAAAAGAATTGTATGCGGATAATCAGGTCTTATATGCACAAAGGCTGGAACAGCGAACGAGATATGACATCGAAATGCTTCGAGAATTGGGATATTGTTCGGGAATAGAAAACTATTCCCGACATTTAGACGGACGCATGCCGGGGGAACCGCCGTATACGCTTCTTAATTATTTTCCGGACGATTTTTTACTGGTAGTTGATGAAAGCCATATTTCTATACCTCAGGTGCGTGCTATGTATCACGGAGACCGTTCCCGTAAAGATCAATTAATTGCATACGGATTTCGTCTTCCTTCTGCCCGTGACAATCGACCTTTGACCTTTGATGAGTTTATGGAGCGAATCAACCAGGTTATTTATGTTAGTGCGACCCCCTCCGAATTTGAGTTACAGGAGGCTGGCGGTGTCTTTATTGAGCAGGTCGTCCGACCTACCGGTCTGGTCGATCCTGAAGTCGAGGTTCGACCGGCCCATAATCAGGTGCATGACCTATTAGGTGAAATTCATAAACGGACTGAAAAAGGGGAGCGTGTTCTTGTTACCACACTTACAAAACGCATGGCTGAAGAATTAACGGAATATTATAGACGCATTGGTCTGCGTGTCCGATATATGCATTCTGATGTGGACACACTGGAACGAATCGAACTAATCCGTGATTTGCGACGCGGTGAATTTGATGTTTTAATCGGTATCAATTTATTACGGGAAGGACTGGACATTCCGGAAGTGTCATTGGTTGCTATTCTTGACGCAGATAAAGAAGGTTATCTCCGTTCTGAAACGAGCCTTATTCAGACCTGCGGACGAACCGCACGAAATATTAATGGGAAGGTTATTATGTATGCGGATCAACGAACTTCATCTATGGAACGGGCTCTTCGTGAAATGGAACGACGCAGAAAAAAACAATTGGCCTATAACCGAAAATATAAAATTATTCCGCGAACGATTCAAAAGCCCATTCCGAATATTGTTCCACAGGTAAAAACAAAAGGCCCACGCAAACAGTTGAAAGTAGCGGAAACATCTACAGAATATCAGGTGCTACCGGAGAATATCCCCCGTGAAATAGAAAAATACCGGCAGCTTATGTTCGATTGTGCAGAGCGAATGGATTTCGAAGAAGCCGTTATATATCGAGATAAAATGCTTTATCTTCAGAAAATGCAAATTGAATTAGGGTTGTAAAAAAAGGTGTTCTACTGTTTGGGTTTTTCTTTCGTTTACGATACAATAAGTAGGCAACTTAAAGAAAACAGGAAAGTGTCTAACTACAATGCCGTTGTCTGATGACCAATGTCTCGACCAGTGGATACGACAACGGGATATAGATGTTTTTTCAGAACTTATATCCCGTCATGGCGGTATGGTCTATGGTGTGGCCCTTCGTCTTACCGATGACTCGAACACAGCATTGGAAATTGCTAAATCCTGTTTCAAGAAATTAATGCAGTCTGACAACCTCCCTCCTGTTCCTATTGCGGTCTATCTTCATCGCGAAGCCACTCGCGAATCGATGGCTGTAATTAAATCCCTACCTTTACCTTTTGAATCCTCCGCACCTGTTTTATGGAATCACACGAAGAAACGAATTGATGTGCTCATTGCAAATCTTTCAGATAAATTGTCTTATCCCATCATTCTTCATATTCTTGAAGGGCAAGAACCTGCAAACCTTGTTTCGTACTTACGTCTGCCCCGTGAAAGAATTGAAGAACGTATAGCGAAAGGCATGGAACATATCCGACGCGGATTAAGTCTTGTAAAAATCAATCTTAGCATACCCCAATTAAACCAACTTCTTACTTCCAATGCTTATGAACCCTGTCCCGCACAATTAAATGAGGCGGTGCTTGCTCTTTTGCAAGAAACCTTGTCTCCAAAGCTGCCAATAACCAAAGTTCAGAGGAAAAAGAATAAAAAACTAATCGCTTTGCTTTCTTCTCTGGGTCTGGCAACGATTACTCTTTCACTTCTTCTTATCTTCATAATCTTTGTCCATAGAAAAGAGAAACCGGAAACAAATTCACTACTCGAAGTCAATATCCCTATACAAAAAGAAGTAGTGCCCCCTACACCTCCGAAGGAAAAAGCAAGCAACGAACCACAATCCTCAACAACTCCTGTTATTAATTCTTCAGGGCAAACAATACCCTCAAAGGAACAAAATAAAAAACTAAATATCGATTTGAATAAAAAATTATTCCAGTTGCTATACAGTCGTTATGATGAACAACGAAAATCGAAAGAGGTACTTTATTATAACTCCCGAGATTTTCTACCTACGGATGCTTTCTACTATTATTTATCAGCCGTGGAAAATATCCCGAATATCGATTTGTTAACATTCCAGCCAATATGGGAACTCCTTCTTGCGGGACCTACCAATCCTATCCCTGATGATGTTATCAACACTTTCGTTAATTTTCAAGAAAGTTTTCAGTTGTGGCGTTCCGGTGTCTCTTATGAACGAGGCTTAATTCCATCGCCGACGATACCCGGAGAAACCCCCTTTCCGATAGAATCTTTCCAGAACTTTTTTGAATTGTTTACCTTAAACCTACTAATAAGTAACCGTCAACCCAGTGATATTTTGATTCTGGACATCAATGGACTTTTACAATTTGCCGAATCTATTCAAAAACAAGTTTATGGGAAATTAATACACCTTCCTCTTTTTGCTATTGAGGCCGTTGGAATCGCTCTTCGTGAATTTGCACGAATGCATTTACTTACTCCACAACAGCTTCGGGAGGGAATATCTATTCTGGAACGAGGCGAGAAGATTATACGAGATACGAACATTATAAATTATAATGAATATCGTCAGATTGTTCTATGGGCTCAAACAGAATTCCCAACAGTTCCTGCTTTGAAACAAGGCTTACAAAATTTTTTACAACAGCCCGAAGAAAAAGAATGGTTAAACAACATATCGGATTATGAAATCCAGTCTCGCTGGAATGATTTTTTAAAATTACCTGCAGAGGATAACCCGGCGAATGTAAATACATCCCCTCTGGAAGATTTACGAAAGATTATTTTTCCAAAGCGTACCGCTCTTGAACAACAGAAAAAACATGTGCAGGCAACACTACTTATGTCCCGCCTATTTCTGGCTATTGAATGGTATGCTCTGGATAACGCATCCTATCCCCCTTCATTGGAATATTTAGTACCTTCTTACCTGTCTGAAATTCCCACAGAAAAACTATCGGAAATGTCTATACAATATTCCTTTGAGGGGACAACATATCAGATACATACTTATGAAGGAATGTCCGCTTTCATCCCCTGGCGTGGAAATTATGAATATTGAACTCGAGATATTATTGAATTTATAATATCCCAATACACTGAGGTTTTTACTGTAGCTATTTTTTAAGTGAGATAATTTAAGATTTTAATAATATGATTAACATCGAACTTGTTCTAATTATTATTTTTTTATCAGGGCTGGCACTGGTCATCGGTCTGTGGCTTTGGTTATGGAGAAGACTTGTGCGTATGAATAGTTCTTCTCCAACTGAAAGTCCTTTAATAGAGCCATCGGGGCTAAAGAAAGAGGATAACCAGAAATCGAGTAGTGAAATCGAAAAAACAAAGTTAGTTGTTCACGGTTTATTAAAGAACCTCGAGTCCCATGTTCAAACGCTACTCGACAATACAACCCGATATGGTAGTAATCTTGATGAACATGCAAGCCAATTAAAAAAAGCAGAAACATTAGCAACGATTCAACAGGTGGAACAACTCTTACTTCAAGAAGTTGAAACTATGAAATCTTCCACCTATCGTTATCAACAACAACTCGACGATGCTCAGAAAAAATTAAAGGAACAGGAAAAGATTTTAGAGAAATTGTCCCGTGATGCAAATACAGACTTTTTGACACAGGTTAACAATCGTGCTGCGTTTGATAAACGATTAAACGAAGAGTTTGCTCGTTACAAAAGATATGGACATATTTTCTCCATTATTTTGATGGATTTAGATTTTTTTAAAGATATTAATGATACCTATGGACATCTCGCAGGGGACCGGGTGCTTCGTGCCGTTGCATCACTGCTGAATGATGAGAAACGGGCTTCGGATTTCCTTGCTCGATACGGTGGTGAGGAGTTTGCATTAATTTTACCGGCAACCGATTCAAATTCTGCTTTAGTCGTAGCGGATAAACTCCGCAAGAAAGTTGAGACCACGACTTTCCGATACGAAAACTACTCTATTCATACTTCTCTCAGTGCAGGAATAACAACTGTTCTACCGGAGGACGCTACATCCATAGATGTATTAAAACGGGCTGATGACGCAACCTATGAAGCAAAAAATAAAGGTAGGAATCAGGTTGTTGTAAAGTGATACGGCGTCAGACGCGTCGGATCTGTCGGACCTAAAACCACAAATGAACCGCCAATCCTCCATTTATTATAATAACCCGCAAATAAAATTATTCTATCCTAATGATAAGGTACCCTTTATATGCTCATCGATTTGCGTAGTGATACTGTAACAAAACCATCTCCCGGCATGCGTGAAGCCATGGCACAGGCCGAGGTCGGTGATGATGTTTACGGTGAAGACCCAACTGTTATTGAATTGGAACAGTACTCCGCAGAACTCTTAGGAAAAGAAGCCGGGCTCTTCAATCCTACAGGGACGATGTCAAACCTGATCGCCTTTTTAACCTTAACCAATCCGGGGGACGCAGTAATCCTTGCAGAACAGGCCCATATAATTCACTATGAAGTAGGAGGCTTAACTCGTGTTGCCAATATACTACCGCTGACGGTTCCCGGAATACTTGGGAAAATTACGGAGGAAGATATTTGGGCTCGTTATAACACTGGTGAGGATGTTCATCACGCACCAACAACATTGGTATCTATTGAAAATACAGTAAATCGTGGGGGAGGTGCTTATTATGATTATGAGGAAGTGTCCCGCATCGGTAGAGTATGTCGCCAACTTGGCCTGAAATTACATTGTGATGGAGCGCGAATATTTAACTCCGCAATTGCATGCAACATAGAAGCCCGATACCTTGCAGAACCTTGTGATTTAATAAACTTTTGTTTGTCAAAAGGTCTGGGTGCTCCTGCGGGTTCTGTGCTCTGCGGTTCTAAAGAACTTATTCAGCGTGCTCGAAAATTTCGTAAATTATTAGGTGGTGGGATGAGACAGGCGGGTGTTCTCGCTGGAGGTGGGTTATATGCCCTGAAACATCACATTGACGACCTTCGCAAAGACCACGAGCGTGCAACAATTTTTCGAAGAACGCTTGAAGAAAAGGGGTGGTTTTTTCCACTTCCTTCACCAACAAATATCCTTTTCGTCCGCGTTCCCAACGCTCCGAAATTTGTTCAAACACTACAGGAAAAAAATATTCTTATCAATGCTGTTCTTGATGATTATATTCGAATCGTTTTTCATAGAGACATTACAGACACCCAATTCCAATATGTTCTCGAAACTTTTATAAAATTATCCTGATATATGAGTTATCTATCCCTCCTTCGTAAAATTCCTTTAGTCCACGCCGTTATTGAATTAAATACAGCACCGCGTAAATATTTAGCATTTACATCTTTTAATGTTATATCCTGGCAATGTATTGTGGGTCCTGCAATGGTACTATTTGCACGGACTATTGGTATGCCTGCGGACCGTGTCGGTATTCTAATCTCGTTACTCCCTTTTACAACACTTCTTGCTGTATTTATGGTACCCCTCGTTACGCGTACAGGACCGAAAAATTTAATGCTATACACCTGGTTGGTACGAAATCTTATAATGATACCCATTTTTACCATGCCGTTTGTTATTACAAAATATGGGGATAAAGCAGGTTGGGCTTTGCTAATAATATTAACCCTGGGTTTTTGCCTGGCTCGGGCTATAGGTGCCGGTGGCTGGTTACCCTGGCTCCATGAAGTTGTTCCTTATGAGCAACGGGGGTTGTATTTTAGTGCGGAAGCAGGAACGGTTCAACTTGTTAATGTGGCTATCCTGCTCTCACAGGGTTTCTTTCTCGGGAAAAGTCCAAGAATAGGACAATTTCTTGTCATTTATGCCGTTGGGATATTCGGTGGGTTATTAAGCCTTTTCTGGATGGCTCGTGTTCCCGGTGGAAAGGGTAAAAAACGATCTATTCGATTTGAAGATTTTTACCGTCCTTACGGTCCTGTGTTTAAAGACAAAACTTATCTTCTTTTTCTTATACCTGCATTTCTTTCATTGAGCGCTACAAATTGGTTTGGTTCCGTTTATGTACTTTATATGAGAGATGTTTTAAAACTCTCCGAAAAAAGCATACTTACGATAAGTTCTCTTGGTAGTCTTTCTATTATGTTGACAGCACCGGCATGGGGGCGTTATTCTGATCATTTTGGTAGTTCTCCCGCGATACTTCGTGCCTTACTTTGCCACGGACTGCTGGTAATACCGTTTGTTGAATTCATCCCTCGCTATCCCTGGGTATACTATCTTGTGCCTATTCTTATTGTTTTGATAACTATTTTTTCTGCTGCATTCTGGACATCTATTCATCGTGCTATGTTGAACATGGTACCCGAAAGTGAACGAATACCCTATACCAACCTGTGGACTGTAACCTCTGGATTAGCATTGGGGATAACCCCTATTGTCGCCGGTCAAATAATCTACCGCTTTTCATGGACGGGTTTTCAGATTTGTTTTATTATCAGCGGGGCTCTATGTTTTCTTTCCGCTATCCTCTGCTATATTACTATTAAAGAACAAAAATCTTATTCACACCCACCCCTGAGTGATTTCCTTAATCCAAAATCTGCAATTACTGCTGTGTTAGAAGGTTTCTCTATTAGTTTCGGTTTCCCTCAAAATTCACAAAAAAATGGTATAAATAAAAATTAGCCCTTATCTTTTTTAAAATAAAAAACCCCTGAAGCCTATGGTTATGTTTTTCAGGGGGATTGTTTTATGCCATTATATCGATTGTGTGATTATTTTTTTCTGCCGCTGTCGGGGCTGTAATTTCTGTGTTTTTCTTCTGTTCATTAACAGGTTCATTTCCTGTTTTCTGTGTCTTCGTCGAGACCTCTTCGGCTTTTTGTGGTATCAATGCGGTATGATCAACAAGAACCACATCTACTTCGAGCGGTTCCTTTGCTTCGGGGATGACCAATTCTCGCGGGATAAAAACAGAACCTGTTGGAATAATCGGCACAACCCCTAATCCTATAGGAATTTCTCCCTCTCTGTGCTGGACGGAGGCTGATGCTTCATCCGGACGAAATTCCGTCTCCTCTACCTTTTGTCCTTTTCCAATAAATCCACCCCGTGGTTTAACAATCCCTGTTAATATGTTCTCCAGTGTTATATTCATAAGCCTCATCCTTGAGTTTTCTACATATCCTTCATCTATTTTATCGGCAAAATTTACATAAACTTTAGTAAATTTTTTATATTTTCTTATAATAATAGTTTTCCGTAAAACTTTTTTTAAACAAATTGTATATAATTAAAGAAAAAAACAGTTATTTTCTGGTATTTAAATATGACCATACACTTAAAAAAATATATTGTCCCTGAGACAGTCTGTGTATCTAAAGAACCAACAACAAAACCTCTTGTTATGGAAAAGATAGCGGAGATTGCATCTTCAGGAAGAGAAAATTCGGAATGGCTAAAACATATTATTTTTAGCGGTTTGCAAACACGGGAAATGTTAGGTTCTACTGCTTTAACTCGGGGACTTGCTTTGCCTCACTGTAGAATTTCAGAAATATCCGACTTTATTATAGGAATACTTGTTTCGCCTGAAGGTGTTGCTTATGGTTCACTTGATGGTAAATTAAGTCGAGTGTTCGTTTTTGTTATAGCGCCCAAAGAAAGCGGAAACGAGTATCTCAATGTTATGGCAGAAATTGGTGCCTTCCTCTCGAAAGAGGAGAACATAATGTTATTAGCGGAATGTAACGATGATGAATTTCTCTACCAGACCTTTCTAAAACTCTGGGAGGAATATGTCGGAGATAATTCTCGGAACTCATGAGAATAGGTTGTGAAACAAATGTATGTGGAATTCAAGAGAAGGGGAATAAGAATGTTTTTTCGGGAATTCTATCAATATTAAAAAACCCCAGTTCCAGGTGCCTTTCATGGAACGCATTTCTTATCTCAATTATTATCGTTGTATTCGGACCGTCAATTTACTACGACTTTGTTTATTATGATGATTTTACCTATACAGTCGCTAAAACGGACAGGGGTAATGTATGGACATACACTTTTCTGTCATGGGCATTAACTTCAACAGATGACGGCCTCTGGGCTCCTGTAACTAAAATATCTCATAGAATTGACACGCACCTCTTTGGAAACAAAGCGGGGGGACATCATACGGTTAATGTTATTCTTCACATCATAAATTCTTTGATTTTGTGGAGACTTCTTTGCAGAATTACCGGTGATGGTTTGGTGCAATTCTTAGGAGTATGTCTGTTCGCAGTTCATCCACTACGAGTAGAACCTGTAGCCTGGATAGCAAGCAGGAAGGATTTACTTTCTTCTTTGTTCCTTTTCCTGATGCTTTTAAAATATATCGATTGGTTAAAAGAGGGAAGGAAAAAAGATTACATTATTTCATTTTTACTTTTTGTTTTTTCTGCAATGTCAAAACCTGTAAGTGTTGTTTTCCCTCTGTTCCTTCCTGTTATAGATTTTATGTTATTGAAAAAAGAAAATCTACCGATAAAAAGAAATCTGTTTTTATATGTTCCTTTTTTCTTCATATCTATAATGCTTGCTCTTATTACCATTCATGCGGAGCAGGAGGCTATTATTCCTGTCTCTCTATCGCTTGAGGAAAAGTTATCGAGAATAATTGTTGCTACTTCTCTTTATTTTCTTCTTACTTTTTTCCCTATAAATTTACATATACCTTACGGTATCGAGTACTATCCCTTATCTGGATGGACACAGGGTGTTCCTGTATACGACAGAATCGATATTGTTATTGTTTCTTTAACAGTAATTTTATTATCGGTGATGGTCTGGATTTTTTTAGGAAAACGGTATAAGAATAACTTTCTGTCTCTTATACTTTTCGTTTTGCCATTGATACCTGTGGTTGGTTTTATACCCTTTGGTCATCATCTTATAGCGGACCGCTTTACCTATGCCTCTCATTTCGGTTTATGTATCTTTATTTGCACACTACTCTCCGGAACTAAGGGAAAAACATATATTGTATTGAACACATTTTTGGCCGTCATTATTGTTATTCTATCCGTTGCCTCTATTTCTTTTTATGTTCCTCTCTGGGAAAGAGGTGAGAAATTATTTAGGAATAGTCTGAAATATGAACCAAATAACTATGTAGCACTCTGCAATCTTGGATATTCTTTAATACGACAGGATCGCTATATAGAATCTATTCCACATCTGAAAAAAGCTATAGAGGTTTATCCTTACAGAGCAGGTCCCTACAATGATTTAGCTTTTGTTTACCAGTCCTTGGGGAGATATAAGGAATCCATTAACTACTATCTTAAATCTTTAGAAATATCAGGTAATGACCCTGAAATTATGAGTAATATCGCTGTTGCCTTCTTTGAGATTGGTGACTATGAATCATCAAAGAAATTTGCGGAGAATGCCTTAAAAGTAAATCCAGGTTTGATAAATGCAAAAAAAATTCTTGAGATGATGAAAAAGTGAAGGATTATATCTCTATTGGTGGAAACTCTGGTTGTATAATTTTCTGACCTAATACCATCTCTAACATTCCAAAATTCTCATAACGGAACTGCTCCGCATGTTTATATCCGCAGTGCTTACCTTTTTCTGCTGTGTATTCTCTAACTGCATTTGCTATCAACTGGTTTCTTGTGTTTCTATCTGCATCTTTGAGACCGGAGATATCTATACCGAGTATTTCCGCCTCCAACATTAAAGATCCGAATGTAAGTTCCATTTGCGTCTCGTGTTTGAGTAATGCATCTATTTTTACTTCTATTGTATCTGTGATGTCAACAAATGTTTTTGCACTCTCGGGTTTCTTTGCAAACCAGTATGCTTCTGATACGAAGTGCAGAGGATATAAACCCGGTGTCCCAAAGTTCGGATTACTACAAAATGATATTGCTTCATAGGTAGTAAGTGCTGTGACTCTATGATCAGGGTGGTCTTCCCCATTCGCAAAAGGGTCCCAACTCAAGACTATGTTCGCTTTAACCTCTCTAATCATATCAATAATTATATTTCTTATGTATTTTCTTGGAATGTCTTCTAATTCCCCATCAATAAAGTTTCCAAATCTTACCTCTTTCAGACCAAGTATTTTGCCTGCATCTATTGACTCTTGTTTTGACCTCACAATTATCTCACTCTCCCTGAGTGTATATGTTCCTTTTCTATTATCCGTAAGTATAAGTTCGTAAACAGGATAGTTATATTCTTTTACCCACCTGTAAATTGTTCCTGCACACATAAATTCCATGTCATCTCCATGAGCAACAACAACTAATACCGATTTCATATTACCCCTCCTCATTCAATTTATCCACATATTTTCCACAACGGATGTTAATAAAATATTAATTAGAATATATTATGTTTTTAAATATTTAAAAATTAAAGACTTATATAAAAAACATAGAAAAACATTCAAAATGCTATTAAACTATACTTTTTCACAACTTATTAACAGAAACTATAATTTCACTGGCATGATAATATTTATATATCTTTCATCTCCCTCAGCCTCAGGTGATAACGGCTTTACTATGCACGGACTATTACTATCCTTTATAGACATCACCAATTTTTCTGTAGTTATATGGTCCACAACATCTACTAAATATTCAATGTTAAATCCTGTTCTTACTTCCTCTCCTTCATATTCCACTTCTACAGTATCAGCAAATTCACCTACTTCAGGATTTTGAACCTCTATATCTATCTGTTTCTTCTTTATATAAACCTTTATAGACATTGTTTTCATTGCCCCTGCTCTCTTCAACACGGATTTCCAATTTTCTGTCCCAATTATTACATGCTTACTATAATCTTTTGGTATGACGACTTCATAATTTGGAAATGTACCCTCAATTAAACTACTCGTCAATCTCGTTTTACCAAATACAAAAGAAGCCCTCGATTCACCTACAAATATCTTCATATCCCCTGTTCCTTCCATCTGATTCATTAATTCCTTTACCGTCCGTTCCGGTATCGTTATACGAACATTCATCTCCTCAGGAACACAGTCTTTCTCTCTTCTTAAACTCATTCTCTTTCCATCTGTTGCAACCAAAGTCAAATTACCATCATTAATTTCAAAGAGCACTCCTGTAAGCGCATACCTTGATTCTTCTGTACATACAGCAAAAACAACCTTCCTAAACATATCCAACAACAATGCTTCAGAAATAACTACGAACTTATCGCTATCAACAAACATTACAGGAGGAAACTCATCCGGAGGCATTGTTATATACTTGACCTCCGTCCGACCACTTTTCACAACCACCTGATTATCACCCACAGACTTTAAAATAATCTCTCCTTTAGACATATTCGAAAGCAAGTTCGAAAATAGGTGGGCCCTTACAGTAATCTTCCCTTCTTCTTCTATTTCACACTCTTCTAATTCCTGCTCTATTGTCATTCTCAAGTCAGTACTAATTAATTTTAACACACCGTTCTCTGCCGTCATTAAAATAGAAGATAATATTGGTAAAGATGATTTTGTAGGAACTGCATTCCTCACTTTTGATAATACCTCGTTTAGTTTTTCCTGACTCACTTTGATTCTCATACTTTTCCTCCAAATGTTGGTATCTTCTTCTTTCTACTATATATTTAAATTTTAGATGAGATAGTAGTAGTTTGTGTTAGTATGTGGATAACTATAAAAGATTATCTTTTTTCTATATAAAAAAGCAACTTTCTAATGTTGAAATATTCTTAATTTTTTTGTGTATATCTTTATTTTTTTCCACTAAAAAAAAATTTTTATTTTTTCATGTTATCTTTTTGTTAGTAATTTTTAACTTTTTAACAAAAAAGTAACATTTTTCAAAAATTTTATAGCCTTATGACTTTTAAAAATTCTTCAGGTGTAATAATGCCTTCTCTTATCTTTTCTCTGCAATGGTCTGCCATTGTTTTCATTTTAGATATTTGTGCGATAACTTCTGGTGTTGCACCTTCAGCAATGAGTTTTCTTATCTGGGGAGTAATTTCAAGGATTTCAAATATTCCTGTTCTGCCTTTATATCCTGTATGATAGCAGTTGTTGCATCCTTTACCATGGTAAAGTGTTTTTATTGTTGTGGGTAAATTAACCTCCTTAAGGATGGATGCACTTGGTTTGTAGGGAACTTTACATTCTATACATATTTTCCTCACAAGTCTCTGTGCCATTATGGCTGTTAGAGCACTTGAGATAAGGTAGGAAGGGATACCCATGTTGCGAAGTGTATTTATAGCATCAGGAGCGTTGTTAGTATGAAGTGTACTAAGAACAAGATGTCCTGTCATGGCTGCTCTTATAGCAATGTGTGCTGTCTCCGTATCACGGATTTCTCCAACGAGTATCACATCGACATCCTGTCGTAACACAGCCCTTAAAGTATTTGCAAAGGTAACATTGATATCTGTGTCTATCTGCACTTGATTAATGCCAGATAATTGGTACTCTACAGGGTCCTCAAGAGTGACAATGCTTTCTGTCATAACATTCTTCTGATTCAGAGCTGCATATAGAGTTGTTGTTTTTCCACTACCTGTAGGACCTGTTACAAGTATCATGCCATAAGGCTGATCAATAAGTTTTATTAACCGGCTCTGGTCTTTTTCTGATAGTCCTAAGTCACCGATGCCTGATAGTACAGCAGACTGATCCAGGAGCCTTAAAACAACTCTCTCTCCTAAAAAAGTAGGTAGTGTTGCTACCCTTATATCCAATTCTCTTCCTTCAACTTCAAGGTTCATGTGACCATCTTGGGGATGTCTTGTTTCTGTAATATCAAGGTCGGAAAGTATCTTTACTCTTGAAACAATAGCATTTTGCATAGAGGGAGGGATACTCATTATATCATGTAATATACCATCGATACGATAACGAACACGCATTTCAGGTTCCTGTGGGTCAAGATGGATATCGGTAGCACCTGCTTTAACAGCACCTTCAAGAATCGTTTTGACCGTATTGATTGCAGATGTTCCTGAAGCCTCTTTTGCAATCTGTTCAAATCTTTTATTGGAATCTTCACTCTTAACTTCGGTCTTTTTTATAACCGCTTCACCAGACATAACTTTTTCCTTTTTTCTTTTTTCTTCTGTAACTACTGCTTCTCTTTTTTCTTTGATAATAGGCTTGTTAACAATATCTACACTATTCATTGTTTGTATATTCTGGTACCATTTTTCTATTTCTGCGTTTATGTCTTCGACTGCTGTAAGCATTGGATAAATTCTCCTACCGGTTAGTACCGATAGGTCCTTCGTTTTCTGAACATTTTGCGGTGTTGATATAAGCACACCGATCTTGTCCCCTTCGACATACACAGGAAGAACCTGATACCTCCTTGCTAAGGCTTCTGAAATCGCATTTATTGCCAGAGGGTTGGGATTAACTGTCTTTATATCAACATATTCAAGGTTATGCTGCTTGGCGAGCGTTTTAGTTATATCCTCACGCGTAACATAACCAAGTTCTAGGAGAATATTTCCCAGTAGACGATTTGTTCTTCTCTGGACCTTCAATGCTTCCTCTAATTGTCCTTTTGTTATTATTCCATCATCAAGTAAAGCCATCCCTAATGACTTATGTTTTTCCTGTACATCCCTTGAATGCCATTCATAACGGAGAACATCTTCTATAACGGAGAAGGTAACTTTTCCCATCTGTATAAGTTGTTTGTACCAGGGCACACCACTGGTCTTTTCTCGTTCGCGGACTCTGTCCAACTCCTCTTGAGTAATATACTCTCCTTTAACAAGCCGTTCTGCAATTTTATTTTGTTTGTTTTCTTCGTCAGACATAATCACTGCTCCCACATAAATTGGAAGGATAAATTATTGAAAATATAAAAAACCATTACATAACAATATACAAATTACAAAGGAAAAAAGTCAAGAATTTTTTTGTTATTATATTTCAGATATTGCAAAAGTGTATAGATAATCGTTAATATTCTTGTGGAATTTATAAGGACTGCTAATGAAGATACTTGGGATTTCTGCATTTTATCATGATAGTGCGTCCGCATTGGTAATAGATGGAGATATTGTTGCGGCGGCGCAGGAAGAGAGATTTACGCGTAAGAAGCATGACCCGCGTTTTCCAAAGTATGCGGTGGAATATTGTCTGAAAGAAGGGAACATCGGTATATCTGATATTGATTGTATCGTATTTTATGATAAGCCCTTTTTGAAATTTGAACGGTTATTGATGACTTACCTTGGCACGGCACCTTTGGGAATTTCTTCTTTCTTTGTTCAAATGCCCTCATGGCTCTCTGAAAAGTTGAATATGAGAGCAACAATTCGTAGAGAATTGAATTACGATGGGGAAATTCTCTTTTCTACACATCACCTGTCCCATGCGGCTTCTGCATTTTATCCGAGCCCATTTGAGGAGTCTGCGATTATCACTTTAGATGGTGTTGGAGAATGGGCGACTTCCGCATACGGTATCGGACAGGGTAATAAGATAAAGTTGTTGAAGGAGATTCGTTTTCCACATTCATTGGGACTGCTTTATTCCGCTTTTACATATTTCACAGGTTTCAAGGTAAACAGTGGTGAGTATAAGTTAATGGGATTGGCACCTTATGGAGAACCGAAGTATGTGGATACGATAAAGAAAGAACTAATTGATATACATGAGGATGGTTCTTTTCGTCTTAACTTGAAATACTTTGATTACTGTGCCGGGCTAAAAATGACGAACAATCGGTTTGCTAAACTTTTTGGTGGTCCCCCGCGAAAGCCGGAATCAAAAATTACACAGAGAGAAATGGATTTAGCGAAATCTATACAGATAGTTACTGAAGAGATTGTTCTGAAAATAGCGAGACATGTCTATAAAGAGACAGGAATGAAAAAGTTAGCCATGTCTGGAGGTGTTACGCTGAATTGTGTTGCCAACGGTAGATTGTTACGTGAAGGACCGTTTGATGAGATATGGGTACAACCCTGTGCCAGTGACGGTGGAAATGCGTTAGGTTGTGCGCTTCTGGCATGGCATCAAGTATACGGGAAGGAAAGAATCGCCCACTCTCGCAGGCAGAAAGCCAGTTATTTAGGGCCATCGTTTTCAGATGAAGAAATAGAGAAATTCCTCAAAGAAGAGGATATTCCTTATGAAAAACTTTCTGAAAACGAAATAGCGAGTCGCGTAGCCCAATTGATAGATGAAGGAAAAGTTGTTGGTTGGTTTCAGGGGCGAATGGAATTCGGTCCGCGTGCATTAGGTGCGCGGAGTATATTGGGAGATGCCCGTTCAAGAGAGATGCAATCGGTATTGAATTTAAAGATAAAATTCCGCGAATCGTTTCGACCTTTCGCTCCGACCGTGTTGTATGAACAGGCGGATGAGTATTTTGAATTAAACCGTGTAGAAAGTCCTTACATGTTACTGGTTGCAAATGTGCGGAAGGAACATTTGAGGGAACTGAGTGCGGAAGAGAAACAAGCCCGAGAATTTGATAAATTGAGAGTAGTACGTTCCGATATTCCGGCCGTTACCCATGTGGATAATTCCGCTCGCATACAAACAATTTGTCGGGAAGACCATCCGAGATACTATGATATGATAAAAGCGTTCTATGAACGGACAGGATGTCCGGTGATTATTAATACCTCTTTTAATGTTCGTGGCGAGCCGATTGTGTGTACTCCGAAAGAGGCCTATACATGCTTCATGAGAACAAACATGGATTACTTATGTATGGGTTCTTTCTTATTGGATAAAGCGAAACAAAAACCCTGGAAAGATGAAGTTGATTGGAAAAAAGAATTTGAACTGGATTAAAGAAAATGGCTCTTAAGATTGATTACAAAGATAAAAAAGAACAACGGAAGTTCGGAATACTTGTCGGTGCTGTTTTTATCATTATTGGTTTAATTCGTTGGGCCATTCATGGCTTTGTTGGTATTCCATATATATGGTTGGGTGTGGGAGGAACTCTAATTGTCCTGGGTCTTCTTATTCCGAAAGTATTACAACCGCTATTTTTCCTGTGGATAAAATTGGCCGATGTATTAAATTGGCTAATGACAAGGTTCTTCTTACTTGTCGCTTTTTATCTTGTCATTACGCCTATTGGAATTCTCTATCGGCTATTTAAAGGAGACCCATTGAACCGTCAATGGCTTTCTAAGGATACAACATATTGGGATGAGGTAGAAGTACAGCCTGAAAATATTGAAGAGTTTCGCAGGCAATTCTAAAATAAACCAAACAGGATAGGAGGTATCTATATGGAACATGTTGTAATTACATCAGGTGTTCGGACAGCAATAGGCTCGTTTGGTGGTAGTCTTAAAGATTATTCCGCCCCGGATCTTGCAGGTCTTGTCATTAAAGAAGCCGTTCAACGAAGTAAGGTAGAACCGGAGGCCGTGGGCGATGTGGTTATTGGGCAGTGTATGCAAAGGACAGATGAATTACCAACGGGCCGGCTTGCCGGTTTGAAGGCGGGATTGCCTATACATGTGCCGGGAGTGACTATTCAACGGAATTGTGCTTCCGGGATGCAAGCGATTGTATATTCCGCACAGCAAATTATGCTCGGTGATATGGATATTGCGGTTGCTGGCGGTGTGGAGATCATGAGTCGTGTTCCTTATACAGTGGATAAGGCCCGCTGGGGCATCCGATTACAGCATGCCGTATTTGCGGATGGTGTCTGGGATGGTCTTACGGACTCATGGAGCGGTCTTATCATGGGTTTAACAGCGGAGAATCTAGCAGAAAAATATAATATTACCCGTGAAGAACAGGATACGATAGCATTGAAGTCCCATAATAGAGCAGAACGGGCTATTAAAGAAGGAAAATTCAAAGAGGAGATAATCCCTGTAGAGATAAAGGGCAAAAAAGGGACAACCATTTTTGAGCAGGATGAACATGTGCGGATGGGTTTGACTATGGAACAATTATCTGCTCTGAAACCGACCTTCAAAAAAGATGGGACGGTAACTGCGGGTAATGCTTCGGGGATAAACGATGCTGCGTGTGCCATTGTACTAATGAGTGAAAAGGAGGCCCATCGAAGAGGACTGGAACCGTTAGGGCGATTGGTTGCGTATGCTGTTTCCGGTGTGGAGCCGGAACTTATGGGCTATGGTCCTGTGCCTGCAACGAAAAAAGCATTGGAGAAAGCAAAGATGAAGTTGGATGATATAGAATTGATTGAACTTAATGAAGCCTTTGCAGCACAATATCTTGCCTGTGAAAAATTGTTAGGACTGAATCGGGATATTACCAATGTTAATGGATCGGGAATTGCATTAGGACATCCTGTGGGTTGCACGGGAGCAAGAATCGTATTGTCTCTGTTGAACGAGATGAAACGAAGAAACCTCAAATACGGGCTGGCTACGCTCTGTGTCGGTGGGGGCATGGGAATGTCAACAATCTGGGCACGAGATTAGCCATTAAAAAGTTTATGGAACGAAAATAAAAATTTTTCCATAAAATTATTATAAGAATGGAAAAAATAACAAAATTGGGTTTAGGTATATGAAAAGCCGGCGGATTGCTTTGGTTTTGTTTACGAGTATATGTATCCTATGTCTGTTCCTTAGTTGCACGCGGACACGAATCCCTCTAACCAAGATAGAAGTCCCAATGGTTGCAGTTCCTCTCCCGGAGTTACCCCTACCTTTGCCGAAAATACCATTACTGATGAGTGGTGAAGGCGATTATCGGCTTTTACCCTGGAAAAAGGCTTTTAACAGGTTATGTGACCAGATAGAGCGCGAATATCCCTATACAGAATGGAAGAATATAAACTGGAATGATTTGCGTATAAAATACACTGAAAAAGTTAAACAAGCAAAAGATAAAAAGGACCGCAACGCTTACTATCTTGCCCTGCGGGAGTTCATGTATTCCATTCCTGATGGGAATATCCGCGTAGAAATGGATGAAGAAATTCGTGCCTCTGCCATAGGTGGAGGCTATGGCTTTGCTATGACGCGTACCGATGATGGGCAATATATTGTGTTTTATATTCATCAGGGGAGTTCCGCAGAGAAAGCAGGGATGAAAATCGGTACGAAACTATTAAAATGGAATAATGTAGCGATAGAAACAGCCGTTCAGGAGACCTCTGTTTTATGGACAGATACACCGCCTGCAACACGGGAGGGGAAAGTTTTTGAGCAGTGTAAACTTTTGGGCCGAGCACCGGTGGGGACGGAAGTGGAAGTCTCTTTTATGAATCCGTCCGAGACAGAGCCCGTCATTGCAAAACTCAAAGCGGAGAAAGACGATTACTCAACTTTAATAACTCCCGTCTGGGATAAAGTCCGTGTAGGTCCGACGGACAATCCCCTGCAGAAGAAGAAATTGGAAGAAAAATATGGTTATGTTCGTATCTTTTTCTTTTCACCGAGCATTAATACACCGTTCCCCGCACAGGCATTTCAGAAAGTAATTAGCGACTTTATTCGTGAAGATACTCCGGGGCTAATTCTTGACCTTCGAGGGAATACAGGTGGTGATCCCGAATTGATACCACGATTTGCAGGATATTTTGTTGAAGAAGAGAGTTTTTTCCAGGACCTTGCCTTTTATAGCAAGAAAGAAAAAGGTTTTAAGGTCAGTCCGGGAGACCGAATTGTTATTAAACCATTCCCCTTGCGGTATCGTGGAAATGTTGTTGTTCTGGTAGATTACGGTACGGCGGGTAGTGCAGAAGGATTGGCTTCTGTCTTGAGCAAGCAGAAAAATGTTCAGGTCATTGGAATATCTGACACGAGAGGTGCAATGGGTGTGCCGGGGGGCGATGTTCGAATGCCCAATGGCCTTACGGTATCCTATCCGGTGGCTCGTTCATTAGATAAAGAGGGAATCGTTCAGATTGAAGCCAATGCACAGGGCGAAGGTGGAATCAAACCGGCCGTAAAAGTACCGTTGAATTTAGAAAACCTTCAAAAAATATATATAGGGGAAGAGGATGTAGTTCTCCAACAGGCTCTTGATGTTCTAAAAAACAGGGATAAATAGCCCAACTCATCTAAACATTAAGAAAAATTTTTTCCGCTACGATATAGACCATCTTCTGTGTATTTAGTAATATGATTTCGGCAATCCGGAAATAAATAGGGAAATGCTTACCACAGCAGATTTATTAATGGAGCACCTGGACGAAGAAAATATTATATTCAGGATTTACCTTTCCGCTTTATATCAAAAACTAAATATGCCGGAAAAGGCATATACACTACTATCAAATGTGGATGCGGAAGAAATAAAAGAAAATAATAAAATTTTTTATGAATTGTATAGATTTATTATAAATGTGTTCCGGCAGAACAGGGATATTTTTAATTGTTTGAAGATAATGGGAAAAGTAATGTATTCAGAAGAAATATCTGAAAAAGAGTGAGAGGAATTAGAAGACACAGAAGATTCGAGGCTTTTGTTTTGGATAGGGAGAAGTTATCTAAAAATTGTAAAGAATGCTCAGAAAGGTATAGGATTCCTTGAAAAAGCCAGTAGAAAGGGGGATAAATCGGCCACATTTTATCTTGCTTCGGAATACGAATCAGGTTCTCCAATTATAAAACGAGATATTAAAAGAAGTCTGGAGTATTATCAGCGAGCCGTGGAGCAAGGGGATTCTTATGCATATCAATTTATTAGAAGAATCTATTACTTAGGAAAAGGAGTTCCAAGAGATGTAACCAAAGCAAGAGAATGTTTTGAGTTGGCTAGAGGTTGGGGTAAATATTGGTTAGGAGTGATGTACAGCAAAGGAGAAGGTGTTCCGCTGGATTATAAAAAAGTGCATAAATACTTCCTTGAAGCCGTGCGATTGGGTTTAAACCGCGACAAAGCATATATTGCCATAAGAGATTTGTATTTATCCGTCAAGATTGATAGGGATAATGATTATATTCATTATGGAGATTCCGATGGTTCCTCTTTGTTCTTGTTGTAAAATGTTTCTGCAAGTAGCAGAAAAAAAATTATCAGGATTGAGCCCAGAGTAATTGCTCTACCTATATTCCAGCCGGGGCTTGTGTATGTGAATTGTACCTGATGGACACCTCCCGGAATTGGAATGCCTCTGAAAATTCCGTTTGTGCGAAAGATTTGTGCAGGTTCCCCATCTAAAAATGCTTTCCATCCCGGACTATATGTGTCCAGTAATACTAAAAAACCTTCTTGATATGCTTTAACATGTATGGAAATATTTTCGGGAGTTTCCTCCTGGATACTGGCGGTATTTATGTTTTTAGTGATGTCTACATTCTCTTCTGAGGGGGGTAAGTCTGTATCGGTAACTTTTTTTGTATAGGGAATGGGTGTGTCCGATTGAACGATACATTCTGTGAAGGGTGAAAAATTATTATGCAAAAGTATGTTCATTGTTTCTTCCATAGAGGGGAGTATTTTGTAGTTATGTATCCAGTAGCATCTTGGCATGGGTTGTGTATTTTCATAAATTTCAATAAAGGGAATTTGTTCCATATTCCGCCAATTTTTTAAGTCTTTTCGTTCGGTGTCTTTCTTATTTATATTTGGAATAAATACCCATTGAACACCGCTGGTTGTTATAAGAGGATTTTTTAGTAATGCCGATTTTTCCTTTTTGCAATTGGATATTTCTTCTATCCACAAATGTGAATATTTGTCTTTGGGTAATTCGGTTCCGTTAACCAGTTGCCAATGATAATACATTCCGAGATTTTCGGACCAGAGTATTGTATTGGGTTCGGATATAATCAAACCTCTACCGGTGCCGGTTTGATAGCGGAGTTGGCGAATAAACTCGGAATATGAATTTTGTCTTTCTATTATCGAACTATAACTTTCAGGGAGAAAGGGACGAAGTAAGTAATACAATTCGATAAAACTTAATAAGGCGATAAGAATACAGATGGCGGAATTTATCTTAGGTATGCGAATCAGGATGGCAGGGATAATAAGGATAAGGAGCAGGATGGATACCCCTTTTGTCCAGGGATTGCCTGTTAGAATGAGGAAAAGTATCAAAAAGAAGACAAGTATGCTGGAAATCCATACATACGGTGAATTAAAGTCACGACCTTTCAGGAGCAGTCGGTGAAATCCAATGCCCGATAAAACTGAGAATGACACGGCAACAAGAACGAGCATTCCTTTCTGGAGGATTCTTGCGGGGTCAAGATTTATAAAAAATAGTAAAAAGAAGAACAATATAACTATGCCGTGAAACAGAACTACTGAACGATGTTCGCGATCAAAAAAAGCAGGTAGGAGAAATATAAGACATATCAAGCCGGGGTATAAAGTGGGAAGTTCAGGAAGTTCTAATGATAGTGCCGGTCGTAAGAATTGAGTTAGCGACATGTTCAAAGTTTCTGGAAACGGAGCAGACAGAGGGAAACTTGTAAAATGCTCCCAATTCTGTTCGGAATGTATCAACCACAATAAAAAAGGGAACCATGCAAAAGCCGATATCATCAGCCCCAAAATAAAAATCCCTGTAGTTTTGAAAATTAGGGTAAAAGGATTCTTTTCTATATTAAGCATGGGAAAAAGGCGAGATGCAAAGGGGAAGGTAACAAATATAAGAATTCCTGCAAGAATGCATTCCATACTTCCGGAAAGAATCAATGCAGACCAAATAAACAATAGTACTATGAAACTGCGAAAGTTATAATTCTCAAAAAAGTATACAATCCCGCTTAAAAGGAAAAGGAGCCAAACAGAGCCACTTAATAGGGGCATAGCCATTTGAGCACATATTATAGGTCCTGAAAACAACAGGGAAACCAAACCGGGGACAAGAGCAGGATAAGGAATTTCTAAAATCCGACCCCATATCAGAAAGCCAATACCTAAAAGAGATAAAGATAGGAAAATATACCTTTGATATGCATAAGCAAAATCCATCCGCCAAAATAGGAGATGTAGAGGTTGAAATAGAGCTGTGCGAATATCGGTAAGGTAGGGTTGTCCACAAAGTTGATATGGATTCCAATGAGGCACTTTTCCAGTTGAAATACGGTCGAAGCCATATTTCCATATTGGACCCCAAACAGAGTATTGTTTAATTGCCCATATTTCTTTTTTATTATTGTTTTTGATAGCGTTCGTAGCAAGTGCAGGATCCCAATATATTCGTATCATAAGAAGAATAAAAATTCCTCCAAGTAATGTTCCCCAAAAAGGGAATCGGCGGAATTCCGAGACCTTGTTTACGACTTGCGACATGCCATCTAAACCTTATCTATATAGATAAAGGGCCTTTTTTAGAAATAGGATTCCTTTTTTCTGTATATTATCATTTTAGTATTTTATAATCCCAAAAAAGGGAAGAAGGTTTCGAAATGTCAGAAAATTTAATTGATGTAAGTGTGTTAGTAGTAGGTGATGATTTGTCTTGGTGTTTGACACCGTGGTTTTTTCATTTAGAACATCAGGACTATCCTATGGCGCATTTTGAGTGGATCATTGTCGAAACAAATTCTTCTAATGAGACACGGAAAATGGTTTTGTCTCTCTCGAAAGGTTCTCCTTTTATTGTTCGCTATGTTCAACAAAGTGGGAAATCTCTGGTAAATGCATGGAATACAGGCTTTCGTGAAGCCCAGGGGAAATGGGTTCTATGCAGTAAACCGGAAGTATTACCTGCAAGTAATTGGATACAACGGCATGTTCAATTACAGCGTACATACGAAAATAAGGCTTGTATCGGTGGAGCAATACTTGTACATCCTCGCCTTTCACCGAAGAGTTTAACACCGTTGTTACTGCCTGAAGACAGTTCCCCTCCGATAGCACAAATAAAAAAAATAACACCTTATCATTTTTCATTAGGAAATATGAGCCTTCCCCGAAATATTCTCCTTCAGGGGGGTGTGTTGAATAAGACGTTTTATTTCCCTGAATTTGCAGAAACAGAATTAGTAAAACGGCTATCGCATGCAGGGTGTCCACTTCTTATCGATGATCAGGCGATTTGCTGGTTCTGGAAAGGGGGGTCTTATCTGGATATGTGTAAGTATCATTACCGGAGAGGTTACTCAATGGGTTGTTATCTAAGGCTGTTGCCAGATGAATATTCAATAGTTGTAAACTATAGACTATATCCCCCCTTTTTGGAGCGGATGATTAATTCCATCCTTGTCCCTTACTATCATCGGTTTTGTTTGAAACTCATAGAAGACTCACAATCCTATCTATGGATGTATCGTCGTGTATTTCGATATTGGCGTTTGCGGGGTTTTTCTGATGCTATGGCAAGGAGAGAACCTCAAATTGATATAATATACACTTAGCCATTAAACAGGTTACAGGTTTAGCCAACATGTTTGTTATACATACAGCAAATTTATATTTAGACAAACCTTTTTTTTCTTGCTCAAACCGAAAATATGGTTATGAGCGGAGAGAGAAACAGAAAGATATTCTTAATACAATAGTTAATAAGGTATTTGAATATAAAGCAGATGCGTTGTTAATAACGGGCAATTTATTCGATGCGGAATGTGTAACCGAAAAGACACTTCAATTTTTGTGCAAAAGTCTGGAAGCAATAAAGCCGGTTCCTGTTATTATTGTTCCCGGTTCCTCTGACCCCATTTCCGAATATTCTCCATATGGGTTAGAAACTTTCCCCGATAATGTTGTTATTATGAATTTGTTAGATAGGACAAAGTGGGAAGCAGAAAGGATCCCTCTTGTTGTCTATTCATGGGCGTGTGATGGTAAGGGAATAGAGGACTTAAGTGAAATTGAATTTCCTGTAGAGACCAATGGTAAAAATCATATCCTTTTATCCTATGATTTGCCTATATCTCATACTGAAAAGTTATCCCAATGGTTTGAAAAGGTTTCGTCTGTTTTTTCCTATATTGCTATAGGAAAGGGGTATGGTTTTAAGCAGATTTATAGCACTTCGAGGCTTACTGTTTGTTGTTGTGGTGCTCCGGACCCTATAAGTTTTAATGATACCCCACCCTTTGGAGTGGTTGGCATACAATTTCAAATCAATAATAACCGATGGGAAGTGTCCCAGGTAGAGCATATATCCACGCAAAAAAGTTCTTATGCGGTTATAAATGTAGATGCGTCGAATATTTTGAATAAAGAGGAACTTTTTTTGAGAATGCGGAGTGAATTAAATAATATGCCGAAACCCTGTGCGGTTCACTTTAGTTTTACAGGTACAATATCCGCATGTATATTAGGTACTATCCCCGAAATCATTAACCTTATTCAAGAAGAAAGCCAATCAATTACATGGAGTATTGATGGAGAGATGGAAGGATTTGAAAATTCAGGAGATATGGGTTCGGTTACCGTACTGTCCGAGTTTTTCAAACAAATAGGAGAAGAACAAAAATTGGCCCCCAATCCCTATGTTCGTGGGGTTGCAAATCGAGCCGGTCATTTAACCAAAAGGGTTGTAGAAGGGATTGAATTAAAAATCCCTGCTGTCGAAACATCTGAGGTTCCTCTGGAATGGAATTTGTAAAAGGACATATTTACGGTTTTGGAAAGTTACAAAATATACCCCTTGAGTTTGGGAGGGGTTTTCAGATAATTTTTGTCAAAGAGGAACAAGACCGAAATTCCATATTTCAGTTTTTACTGGACATGTTGTTTGGTCAGAAATTGTCAAGCAGGAAGAATACACTTTTTACAGAGAACTATTATAAATATACTCCTTGGCATACGCAGGATTATCGCGGGAATATCGTTTATCGTTTGAATTCCGGGAAAATAATACATCTCCATCGGGTATTTGGTTCCAAATCATCATTAAAGGTTTATGAAGGGCTGGATGTAAAAGATATAACAAGCACTTTTCCTGTATATCCAAATGGGGAACCTGCATTTATACGAAGTCATCTGGATTTGGACCGTAAAATTTTCTCAGGTATCGCCACCATTTCTCAAAAAATGTTGGAAAATCTATATGGACAAACTCCTCATTGTGAGTTGAGAAAGCATCTCCGTTGTTTGATAGATACAGGCACAACGGTACAATCTTTGCAGGATATAATTACCACTTTTCAGGATTACTTACAGTCTATTGGAACAGAGCGAACTTATAAAAAGCCGAGAAATTATATTTCAGAGCAGTTAGAAAGACTATTGGGGGAATATGAGCAGGCGAAGATTCATCTGCAAGAAATTCGACAGAGAAAGGCCCTATTAAAGGAGTGTAAAGAACAATGGCGACTTCTTCAAGAGGATTATGAAAAGATTCAGGAGAGACTTCAATATACGCGGCACTATGCACTCTGGAGGAGGAAAAACGACGCTAAAGCCCTTCGTGAAAAATTGGACCAACTAACAGCGCGCTCTTTTGCATATTCCAGTTACAGGAATTTTTCAATGGACCAGAAATCCATTGTTATTCAGTCCGAAATGGCTATTCAGCATGCGGAAACCCAAAAAGAACGGTTGCAAAATGAAGTTGAATGTATTACGAGAGAAATCAATGACCTTGAACGAGAACTCCATCATTCTTCTTTTGTCCCTATTGATTTCATTAAAGACTATCAGGAAAAGTTTGAAGAATACCTGAAACATATATCCGGTAATGAGGAAGTACTAAAGGAACTATTAAGTCAGCGGGAAAGGGTAAAAAAACAAATACAAGAAGTAGAAAAGATCGTTTCTGAATTTCCGGAACTCATACAAAAAGATGATATGTTTTATCAAAAAGTTGATATTGCAATCGATTTATATAAGAGTTCCTTAAAAGAAACGCAAAGGAGCGAAGAACAATTTAATGTGTTGAAAAGAGAGCACACCCTTATTAATGAGCAGATTCAGCCGTTTCAAGACTTGTTTAAGGAGGTAGCAGATTTTAATGGGCTGGTTTGTGATTACATGAGATATAAGGAAAAGCCCGAAGAAGAGCAAAGGGAGTTAGAAAGAGAACTTCAAAATATAGAAGAATTAAAATTATTTACGAAATCTCGCCAATGGGTACCCCTGATTTTAGGACCTTTTTGTTTTATAGTACTGCTATGTCTTATTTATTTTTATATATTTTTTGGGAAAAAAGAATCTTTATTATTTATAAGTATTGTGGTAATTGCTCTTATATATTTTTTACATAACTATATAAGTGGGAAAAAGGAACTAAAAAAGTTAGATATTGATCGGGAACGGTTGAAGGAACATATCCAACGGCTTCTTTCCTCTGAATATATTGAAAAGCATCCCATAACGGCGTTGCTTTCCGAAGCAAATTTAGAGCATGTCCGTGAATTACAGGGACTATATGAACAATATTGTGTCTTGCTGAAACAGCAGGATAATATGACAAAGGAGGTAAAAAAGGCGGAAGAACTTTTTAATATTAATCTATCGCGAACCAACGAACTTTACCTGAATATGAAGGAATTATTTGAACGAGTAGAACTGTTACTGGGAAGCGAAGATGAAATAGAGAGAAATCGACGAAAAGTATTTGAATTACAAGAAAAGATGCGAATGTATAACCGTAGGCTCTGGGATTTGCGGGAGCAGTATCAGCAGTTGTCCGATACTATATCTCGTAAAGAAGAATATATAAGAAAAATTCACCATAATATTCAAGAGGAAATACTTAATAGGATAGGTAAAGAACTTGTTCAATCCGGTTTATTACAATCCGGTGAATTATTAACACCTGAGACTTTCCGTTCTTATTATCATGCAGAAGAAGTATATCGTGGGCTTAGGGTAAAAATATCCGAACTTCGCAAGAAACGGTTGGATTTTCATCAACAAATTCAAAAATTTGATGAAGAAATCTTGTACCATCAAGAGCAAATCCGTGAAATATTAGAATTATCGGGGGTGGCAAATCTCTCCGAATGGAAAAGTAAATGTGCAAGGGCTGAGGAAGCATATACTCTCTTTTCGATGATTGAACAGACAGAATTGCAACTTCAACAACTTCTCGAAAATGAGACATTAGAAGAACTGGAAAAACGAACACAGGATTTTGTGCCCTCGGTCCCGGCAGAAAAGGAGGAGGAGTTACAATTTCTTTTAGAGCAGAGAAAGAAAGAGATTGAACAAGTTCAACAGGATATACATTCGCTTCAATCTGAATTGCAACTGTTAACAGAGAAATTGTGTCCGCTAAATGAGATTCTGGAAGAAAAGAATTATTATGAAACACAATGGAAAGCAGTGCAACATGAACAAGAAAGTGTATTGCTTGCCCTATCTGTATTACAACAGTTATCTACATATCGGTATCATAAGATTTCGTTACCATTGCAGAATGAGGTCTGTCGTCTATTTGCTAAACTAACCCATGGCAAGTATGAAGGTGTGCTTATAGAACAAGACCTGACTATCAAAATTGTTCCGGTGGAAACGCGAAAGGCAATACCCCTGGAAGAAATATCAACGAAACAATCTGTGTTAGAAAGCCTATATTTTGCTATCCGAACTGCACTTATGCGTATTCCCCATTACCTAAAAGAGAGCCTTCCCCTGCTCTTAGAGGACCCTTTTATACAATATGATTATCCTCAACTTATTCAAGTGTTAAATATTCTGAAAATATTAGGAGAAGAGCAACAGATAATTTTGTTTACATACCGAAATGATATTTTTGATATTGCAAATAATCTCTCCATTCCAATTGCAATAATCGATAGTGTGTAATAATTGCCTGTGTATCTTTTTTCTTTATTTGAAAAAGAATAACGAGAGGAGAGAGAGTTTTTTGTATTAAACAGTGGATTGTTTCCTTGCTTTCCTTTTTTCTTTGTTTTCTTTCTGTCCTTTTTCTTTCTTTTTTTCCGTTGGAGGTCCTTCATGTTCCAGTTTGGGAGCAGGAAGTTTTTCAAGGAGTTGGTTAAAGTATTCTTTTATTTTCAGAACTTCGGGGTCATCGGAATGGGTTACATCTTTATAATTTGTTCCGTTACGGCTATCTCCACAGTCGTAAAGTTTACCGTAATGGAGTGGAGAATTATCCTCTAATAGCCAACGTTTTGTTCTTAGAATACGTCGATCTGCAATGAAACTGAATATCCACTCGCGTGTGGTCTGGCTTTTCCCTGTGAGGAATGGGACTAACGAAATACCGTCAATGGGTCGGTCGTTCGGGAGTGGAGCACCGGCCCAATCGCATAATGTTGGTAAAATGTCGGATAAGTCGGTTAATTCCATTACAGGACCCTGTGGCTTGATATAACCCGGTCCCCAGATTATCATAGGCACGCGAGCACCGAATTCCGTTGGCTGACCTTTCCCCTGTCCACCTGTGCCGTTGTCTCCTGTAAAGATGATAATGGTTTTTTCTTTTAATCCTGCTTTTTCGATTTCTTTAATTAGTTCCCCCATGAGTTTATCCAGATATTCAACGGCAGGCTTAAAATTTTGAGGCTCGCTTTTTGTTAAATTGTCATTCTCTTTTTTTGTATCAGGTGTAGGTAGGTGTGGGGCATGAGTTAAACAGGTTGGGTAGTAAATTACAAAGGGTTTCTGCTTGTGTCTGTTTATAAAATCCACAACGAACCGATGGTGTATATCGGGACCATAGTCATCCGGTTTTGTCGGTATGTATTCTCCATTTTGTACTATTGAGGGATGCCAATAACGGGCATATTTTTTGTCTGATTCGAGCCCACTGATGTAATTTGTCCCGGCGGGTAAATATCCTTTCTGTCCCCAGACACAATACTCATCAAAACCACATTCAAAAATAAGTTTTGGAGGTTCGCCGGACAATTGCCACTTTCCAGACATTGCGGTTGCATATCCTGCGTCTTTGAGCAGGTTGATAAAAGTTCGATGGCTTTTGGCTATATCTTCTATCTCGCTTTTGGGTTCAGGTCCACCACGCATATTAGCGAAATTATATACTCCGTTATGACAGCCGTATTGTCCTGTTAGGAGCATAACGCGTGTGGGATGGCAAATTGGCGTAGCGTAGCAGGTTTCAAATTTGACTCCTTCTTGGGCCATTCGGTCTAAATTCGGTGTTTTTATTACATTATTCCCGTAGCAGGATAATTCCTTGGCTCCGAGGTCATCTGCTAAAATGACAATAAAATTAGGTTTTTCTTTTATGTTGTTCTCAGAGGTGTTCCCTGCATGGGCTGTTTGGGTAAGTAGATAAGAACTTAATCCAAAAATAGAAAGTCTTTGAACAAATTCTCGGCGTGATATGTTTTTCATAATGTTCTTTTCGCTCTCCTAAATAGTTATTCGTTTTAATTCAGTTTTATATTAATATACACCGTTAATGGGAATAAGTTCCTTAATAGAAACTATTCATTTGATTACATACATTGACCCAGACACGGGTATAAGGGAATTGGTCAGGATAGCGAATAAATGTTACATGTCCATCAAGATGCAGGACATTTCCCCCTCCGGGCTGGTGGTTTAGCATAGGAGTGTTGTATCCTTCCCCTTCGCCTTTTTTGAAAAGATTGTCCCACATAATAGGGATTTCTGATGCGGAAGTATTTTGATTTAGAAAACGTTCGACACCCTCTCTAAGCCGATAGACAGTTCTTTTTTGTGTATCACCGGGATAGAAGGGTATAAAAGATAAATCTTTATCGTATAGATTAGCAACAGAGGTTAGTGGAGTATTTCGGACTTGCGATACTAAATCTGCAAAAGCGGTAACAAAAGCACCTTCGATTTCTGTTCGTGGGTCGGGTGCGTGTTCATCTCCATCCGGGATTAAGTATAGAGAAGGAACAATTAGCCAGCCTAAATAACTGTATGATATGTCATTTATCTTGCATAGGTCTGGCTCCTCAGTTGTTTCGTCCAACCAACCACCGGGACCGAGAGCAACGGAACGGTCTATATCCGATGGACAGATGAGTACTTTTAAGTCGGATAAGTATTCTGGATACATTCCCTTTGGTTCAAAAAAGGATTCTCGTGTATTGGCCTCACTACATGGCAGGGCATTTTCCGTCCAGGGGGTTCGTATGGCTTTGATGGGAGGGAAATAGTTTCCCTTGCTCTCGTTAGCATACATAATCAAAGCCAGCCCAATCTGTTTGAGATTGTTGGCACAGGAGGCTCTTTTTCCGGCTTCGCGAGCCCGAGATAATGCTGGTAAAAGGATGGCGGCCAGGATGGATATGATGGCTATGACGACCAACAGCTCAACCAGTGTGAAACCACGAAGTTTTTTATACGATACCTGAGAATGAATCATAATAACATTATATAATAAGAAACAAGGGAAAACAGATTTTTATTGCAGGGTCAGACAGGTCGGACAGGCCGGACGGGTCGGGCCGGCCGGACAGGCCGGGACAGGTCGGATAGGCCGGACGGGTCAGACGGTATTAGTCTCCGATAAGGGTGTTTAATTTTTGTAAATCATTGGCGGGGTGGGCCGGCTTTTTCTGTTCGTCTTTGCTCTCTTCTTTTTCTTTATCTTTTCCCAAAATAGATGCAATCATTTGCTGGTTAACCTTAATAGGGACGCCACTCTTCATGGCTTTTTCTCGCAGATAGAGACGATAGTCCTCTAATATCTCGTTTTGTGCCATGCGAAGTTCCATTTCTCGCATCTGTTTTTTGTCTTCGTCCATTTTTTCTTTATCTGCGTCGGTTGGCAATGTTTTTTCTAATAGTTGCACAAAATAATGTTCGTTATTAAAGTCTTTAATGGGTCCTGCAAGGGCGCCAATATCTTGCCCTTCTAATTCAGTGAATATTTTTTCTGGAGGTACCATAAGCCCTTCCTGGAATAAGTAATCCTTTGCAGTGAAGGGCTTCGCAGTTTCTTTAATTTCGATATTCAAATCGGGGAAAATTTTAGGTAGGTCATCAATCGATTTTGCTTCTGCTTTAATCTTATTCGAAATTTCTTCTACTTTCTTTTTGTAATCGTCCTTAAGTCTCATCATGTTGGTGTAATCTTTTTCCAGGCGTTCGCGGACTTTATCAATAGGTGGGATTTCTCCTTTGATTCGTTCCAGTACTTTGGCCACAAATATATTATCCCGGCCTGTAATTACCTGGTATTCTGAGTCTTTGTCGGGTGTTATAAAAGCACTTCGATATTGATACATATCAAATTGATTTAGGCCCTCGATGTTTTTGGATTCTCTGTTGAAAGGTCCTATTTTGACAATTTCCAGATTTTTTTCCTGAGCCACTTTTTCCAGGGTCTTATCCTCGTTGGCTTTTTGGGCTATTTCTTTTGCTTGTTCCTCTCTATTCTTTTTTTCTTCCTCATCTATTGACGCACGAATCATAATTTGGCGTGCCCGAATCTCGCGGGCACCTGTTTCTGCATGAGTTCGTTCTTCTTCCACTTTGAATATATAGTAAGCACCGAAAGCATAGATAGGCTCATTTATTTCACCTACTTTCAATGAGAACAAAACTTGCCGATGAGGAGGTTCCGTTTCCCGTTGAGTTTGCCAGCCCATATCTCCACCTTGTTGACTCTTCTGGTCAGAATAGGTATTTGCTAACTCTGCAAAATCTTCACCTTGTTTGGCTTTATTATAGGCTTCAGTAGCCCTATCAGGGACAGGGGGTATTAAGGATACTTTTACGGCTTCCGTGAGTAATGTATCGGATTCGCGATAGGTTTCCTTGTTCTCTTCAAAATATTTTGACAGTTCTTCTTCCTTTATTTCGATAGGGGGCGAAATCTTCGCATATTTAATGCGGATACGCGTAAAGTTGTTCATCACTTTTTTATCTATTGTTGTAGGGTCAAATCGTGCAGGGGCCAGTAAAGTATTGATAAAAACCTGGCGTGAAATGGATTTTTGGAGGTCTGAATAAATCTCATTCCAGTTAATTTTACCCTCGTTGGCTTCCACCCATGCGTTCCATGCCTCACGGTCTAATTTACCGTCTTCCGTGCGGAATTGAGGCCATTTTTGCATTTGTTCAATAAGCAGACTGCGTTCAACTTTAAAATTTCGTTTCTGTTCTTCTAATGCAATAAGATTAGAATCGATCATCTGTTGCAAAATTTTATCCGTTTCGCCGGACTGTTCTAATTCTTCAATAGTTACAGTTTTGTCGGGTGTGGACCTTTGTTGAATAAGCATGTTTAAATTTCGGCGGAATTCGCTTTCCTTAACGGGTAAGTTTCCAACCGTTGCAATTGGATTATCTGCAAATTCGGGTGTTGCGGACCTATATTTGCCGGGCATGTCAAAGAAAAGGACAAATGGAACAGCAATAACCAGCACCACAAACAGCAGAATAGCACGACGATGTTTCCTCATTAAATCTTGAATCATAAACAGAAACCTTTTATACTTTATCCAGTTAAAATATAATTCGAGTCCGAAAGAACAAAAAGATTTTGCTAACTGAACAATAAATGTATCATAATTGGCCGTTTCTACTCAAATAAGAGAAATGATTGTTATGACAAAAAGAGGACGAAACAGAACACATTTTGATTTCCATAAGCCTTTTTTTATTTATGTTCCTCTGTTTGTGTTTACCATTTTTATGGTTTTTTCTGTCTGTTGGCCTGCAGAAGATAAGCAATTGCGACGATTAAAGATACCGGAAACATCCGCCGGAAAAGATATTATTGTTTCTTGGCAAGATAAAGTTCGAAGTGAACTATCCAAAAAATTGTATTTGCCTGATACGAAACCGGAGTCTTTTGCAGCAAAACAATTAAAAAAGAATGAAAATAATGGTTGGGTATTAGAAGAAATTGAGATACAAAGTACTCCGGGAAGACAAATCCGTGTTTGTATGGGAGCGCCGGCAGATATAAAAGACAAAAAGTTTCCTGCTGTCGTATGTATTCACGGACATGGAGGAAATCGGTATTCAGCCTTTGAGGAAAATCAGACACTATATCATCAGTTTGGCAAAAGATTGGTAGAGAGGGGGTTTATAGTAATCACAACGGATGTGGGTCAGCATGAAGTTTATGAGAAAAACCGAACATTAATGGGGGAACGGCTTTGGGACCTTATTCGCTGTGTAGACTATCTTGAAACACTTCCTTTTGTAGATGTAAATCGTATAGGTTGTGCAGGGTTGTCATTAGGTGGCGAGATGGCTATGTGGTTAGGGGCGATGGATACCCGAATTAAGGCGACGGTTGTTTGTGGTTTTCTTACTTATATGGACCAGATGGAGAGAAATCATTGTATGTGCTGGAAATTTGAGGGACTGCGGGAGGTCGTTGATTTTCCGGATATTTACGCTTTGATAGCGCCGCGTGCTTTGCAATGTCAGAACGGTGAAAAGGAACCTCCGGACCAGTTTCCACCATCGTTGGCAAGAAAGGCATGGGAAGAAATAATCCCTGTGTATGAGGTATTGGGAGCGAAAGATAGGTTGGAACTCGTAATTCATCCGGGGGGACATGAGGTATCGATTGAGCCCATGCTAAAGTTTCTGAGGGAGCAGTTGTAAGAGGGGTCAGACAAGTCGGACGAGTCGGACGGGTCGGACAAGTCGGACGAGTCAGACGGGTCGGACCGAATTATCTTTTCCTTCTTTCCACTGTTCAGGAGAACCCATTGTCTCCGCGTCATAACTTATGGATACAGTGCTGGCAATACCCCCTCGTGGATTGCATTCAATCAATATCGACATTTTTCTTGGTCTGCATGAAAAAACGAGGTCTTCTAACATCCGATTAACCAGATGCTCATACCAGATTCCTACATCACGATAGGAGAGAAGGTAATATTTCAGGGAACGCAATTCAAGACAATACTTGTCCGGGACATAACGAATGGTTACCTTTGCAAAGTCGGGTAGACCGGAAAATGGACAAACAGATGTAAACTCGTCTGTTATTGAGATTATCTCCATATTTCTGCCGGATGGTGTTGTGGAATACTCATATTCAAAACATTCCAGGCAATCGCTCTTTATTGCTTCAGGACCCTTGAATGGAAGGGTTTTTCCCTGGGGCTTAAAACTACGGATAACCTTAACTTTCTTTGTTTTACCCTTTTTCTTATCCATATTCGATAACCCTTTTACGAATTATATTTGTATTAATGAATGATATAATACGATAAAAGAAAATGATTATAAAAAAGGAAGTTGT